>OMAC01000011.1_pt1 | contig 223241 bp, 218 predicted proteins | sample 1644561 | NCBI WGS metagenome assembly OMAC01 (sample SAMEA103958144, study PRJEB25191) | human gut metagenome
ACACCATAGAATATACTAAAACATTTACTAAAAGTGTTACTGAAATACTTACTAAATTATTTACAAAAAGTTTATAAAATATTTATAGATTGTCTAACAAACAAGCTAACAAATAAGCTAATATATTTATTATTAAGAGAGTATCTACTGGCAACATTTAGATAAAGTAAAAAAAGAACTTGCGTGTACAAGTTCTTTAAAACCATTGGTAAGTTTCATAGTATTATGGTTGCAACATAGCAATGAAGTCGTTTACTGGGGAGTTAACGACTTTTTTCGATAACTATTATACTCTATTTAAAAAGTTTATAGATATCAAGTAAAAGATGAATAAGCTCAATTAAGCAAATAATCTTTTCAATCATTATTGAGATTTACTTTCATATAAGGGAATAACCTTTTAAATAAACAATAATCCAAGGCACCAACTCCCTTCAAAACTTATGAAGTTTCCTACTCAATGGTCTACACCTATTTTAGCAGATAATACAAGATGACACAATATATAGATTAAATTATGTAAACACACTCAATATCTTGTGTTTATTGAGTTTAAAAGAAAAAGATAAATAAAGAGCTTGAAATGTAATTTATTTGTTAATTAAATGAAATTTAATATAATTAATTCTTAGAGATTAATTAAAACAATAAATAATGGGGCAAAAAGAGGGGTAAATAAAAAAAGATAAACAAAAAAACCTTATATACCAACGATATAAAGTTTTTTATCTATGCCGAGTGCAGGAATCGAACCTGTGACCCCTTCGTTACGAGTGAAGTGCTCTACCGACTGAGCTAACTCGGCACAAAATGAAAGTAGTTACCCACTTTTATTATGATACAACTTTTTAAACCTATTTTCAAGAACTAGAAGTCTTTGGCATTGGGTTGATTGTAGCCGTAACGCTCACAGAAATCTTCTCGGAATTCCAGAAGGTTGTCATCCATAATGGCCCCGCGAACGTCTTTCATTAGATTTACGAGGAAGTGAAGATTGTGGTATGAACAAAGACGAAGGCCAAAAGTTTCATCGGCTTTGATTAAATGACGAAGGTAGGCGCGTGTATAGTTAGTACATGTGTAGCAATCGCACATTGGGTCAAGTGGAGTAAAATCGTGTTCGTATTTAGCATTACGAATGTTAACTCGACCGAAATGAGTCATCAGAGTTCCATTACGAGCAATTCGTGTAGGAAGAACGCAGTCAAACATATCAACTCCACGAATAACGCCATCAATCAAGCTGTCTGGTGCACCAACACCCATTAAATAGCGGGGTTTGTCTTCTGGAAGCATTGGTGTTGTAAAGTCAAGGACAGCATTCATTTCTTTATGAGATTCACCAACGGCAAGACCACCGATAGAATAACCAGCGAAATCCATTGAAGTCAAGTCTCTAGCTGATTGACGACGTAAATCTTCAAAACCAGCTCCTTGAACAATTCCGAAAAGTCCTTGGTCATTTGGACGACGATGAGCATTGAGACCACGCTCAGCCCAACGGGAAGTTCTTTCAACAGAAGCTTTGACATAGTCATAGGGTTGATAGAAAGGTGGACATTCGTCAAAGGACATCATGATGTCAGAGCCAAGATTATTTTGAATGCTTATTGCTTTTTCGGGGTTAAGAAAAAGTTCACGTCCGTCCAAATGGCTCTTGAACTTAACGCCTTCTTCTGTGATATTTTTTTTGTTTTGAACTAGGCTGTAAACCTGGAAACCACCACTATCAGTCAGGATAGGTTGGTCCCAATTCATAAATTTGTGAAGACCGCCAGCTTCAGCGACAAGTTCATCTCCGGGTCGTAACCAGAGGTGGTAAGTGTTTGAGAGAATAATCCCTGAGCCTAATGTTTTGAGTTCTTCTGGGCTCATTGTTTTAACGGTAGCTTGAGTACCTACGGGCATAAACATTGGAGTTGGGAAGGTACCATGCGGTGTGATGATTTCTCCTAATCTTGCTCCTGTATGTTTTTCTTTTTTTATTAATCTGTATTTTATTGCGTGTTCTGTCATAAGATTCCTTTATTTACTCGTAGAATCGAGTCTTCTTGTAGCTTAAAAAGCAAGCACTTATAAGTATAACAAAAATTAAACGCTTTTTATAGATGATTTTTTGAAAATCGGGCGAAAGTCTTAGAGATTTTGCCTATTTATTGGTATAATTAAGTAAATATAATGTAAGACAAATTATTGGGAGGTATTTTATGTCAAGATGGGAATTGAAAAATCAAGCCAAAGGAGCTTTAAAAGATAATTTTGGTTCAAAAATGTTACTCTTTATTATTCCAATTATTGCGGGGATTTTAGGTGGAGGAAATGGTGTAAAGCAGTCCATGGACTACAATACTTCTAATTTTGATAGTATTCCAGGTAGTGTTTGGATGGTGATTAGCTTTGCGACTTTGCTTATTGCTATTTTAATGATTGTTGTAGCCTTGTTTGTTTCGGTAGTAACAGTTGGGGCAATTTTTAACTATATCAAAATTTTCCGTGGTGAACGAAATAATCCACAATTTAAAAATGTTTTTGGACCTTTCTATGATGGTTCAGCTGGCAAAATTATTCTTTTAAGTATTGTCAAAGGGGTGATTTTTGTTGCCTTGATGTTTATCCCAGTGATTGGTTGGGCATTTGCAATTTATTTGGGACTTGGTTGGTCACAAGCAACTTATGTTTTGTTTGATCAGTTAGAAGAAGGGCGTTACAGCGGTGTTATGGGCGTTCTTAGCGAATCAGCAACAATGATGAAAGGTTTGCGTGGAAATTACTTCATTTTCAAATTGAGTTTCTTCTGGTGGTATGTTCTTTATGGTATCTCAGGTGGTTTAGCAGGATTCTGGACTACTCCTTACCTCAACATGGCTTCAATTGCTTATTACGAAAATATTGGTAAATAATAAAAAAGCTGTCAAAATTACTGACAGCTTTTTTTTATTTACTGACAGAACAATCAGTAGCTTAATTTTCACGTTTAGCATGACGTCCATGAACGAAATGGTAAATGACAGCAATTAGAAGTGCAAGACTTGCTGATGCAAAATAGAGATTACGATAGCCTAATAGAGGCATAAACATTCCTAAAATAAATGGTCCAAAACCGACACCCATATCCATAAAGCCAAAGAAAGTAGAAGTTGTGATTCCTAAACGATGAGCTTCTGAATTACGGATGGCAATTGCTTGTCCAAAAGGCGAAAATGAGCCGTAGCCTAAACCGATAAATATAGCAGCAAGGAGCAACATCCAACCAGAATGAGCAAAACCAATCAGTAAAAGGCCAAGTGCAAAGAAGAGGTAGGTTGGATACATTACAAAGTTATCACCAAAGCCGTCAAAGACACGACCAGTAATTGGACGAGAAAGAAGGACAGTAATGGCATAAACTAAGAAGAAAAATGAGGCAGCCTCTGAAAGATGAATATTATGAGCGTAAGCATCCATAAATGACAGAATACTTGAGTATGAAATACCTATGAGAAAGGCAATTAATGAAATTGGTAAAGCTTCTTTTTCAAAGTAATTTGACCAAGCGAATTTTTTATGGACTTTATTATCGATAGAATTAGAGCTGTCAGTAGTTTTTTCAGCATGTATGAAGAAAATTCCGACTAAGGCAATAAATAAAAGTAAGGCAGAAAGCCAAATTAATGAATAAAAACCTGATGTCCGGTAAAGAAACATTGATAAAAAGGGACCAACTGCTGACGATAATGTGACAGAAAGCGCATAATAACCAATTCCTTCACCACGTCTTGAAGAAGGAACAATGGCACCAGCCAAAGTTCCAGAAGCTGTTGCAGCAATACCAAATCCAAGTCCGTGTACAAGACGTAAAATTAAAAGTAGAACGACACTATACACAAAGAAATAAGCAAAGGTAAGCAAGAAATAAATGAGTGTTCCTATGTACAAAAGTTTTTTTGCACCAAGGCGTTTCATATTATTTCCAGCCCAAAGTCGAGCAATAAATCCGCCGACAATAAAAATTCCAGATAAAATACCAGCGATACTAGCAGAAGCGTGATAACGTTCCATAGCCATTGTACCAATAACAACAGTAGGGAGATAAAAAACAAGATAAAAAATAAAATTAAGTAACATATTAACAACGAAAGTTGTTGTCCAAAGTTTTTCTTTCATAAAGTTCCTTTCTTTGAGAAAAATTTATGAATGCGTAAACATCCGCCTAAAAAACAGATAAAACTCCCACTTTTTAGACGAGAGTTTTGTGTTTGTGTAATTCAACTTTATTATTGTATCAAAAAAAATCGATAAAATGTTGCCGGGGAAACGTAATAGTCTATAGAATAACTTTTGTAGTCATTTTTTTCCTAAGCCTGAATAGGCATATTCAATTTTAATACAGCGATTCATCACAATTTTATTTCTTCCTGCTTCTCGAAGAATTTCTTCAGCTTCTTGAGATTGTAAGCCCAATTGCGCCCAGAAAATATCGGCGTCAGTTTCAATGAAGTCACGAGCAACATCCGCCAAAAACTCACTTCGACGAAAGATATCAACGATATCAATGTGAAAAGGAACTTCTTTGATAGAAGCGTAGACTTTTTCACCTAGTAATTCACGGCCAGCAAGTCTTGGATTGACTGGAATAACATGGTAGCCATTTTGTTGTAATCCTTGAGCAATTAAAAAAGATGAACGGTCTGTTTTATCGCTAATCCCAACGACAGCGATGGTTTTTGCATTTTTGAGATAATCAAACATTACCTCTTGTTCTGGATTTTCAAATTCGTACATCAGATTTCCTCCTCCTGCTTTGTTTTTATTATACAATATTAAGGGAAGTGGTGTGGTTTCAAAGCTTCTTTAAAATGATTATAAAAATTTTTCAGAATTGTAAAATCCTTGAAATTTTTTGCTATAATTAGGCTATGAATAAGAAACAAATAAAAACACTAACAAGCGTCATTGTAGTCATTATTGCACTGGCTGTAGGATATTTTGGTTCGGGACGTCTGCATTTGGGACAAGGAAATAGTTCGGCTACTGATAATAGTAGCCAAGTTTCCACAAAATCACTGGCAAGTTCGGTTAAACAAGCACCTTTAACTTTTAAAAATCAAAGACAAATGGTCATGGCCAATACTGATGCTTTAGGTCGTGCGGTTGATTCACATATTCAATTGAATGATTCTCAAGAACCTAAAGTCAAACGTGAACCCTTGACCTATAATCCGGTTGGTTGGCATAATTATAATTTTTATTATAAAAAATCAGATGGTTCGATTGGTAAAATGTGGCTAATGGCTCGTGGCCATTTAGTGGGTTATCAATTTTCAGGTCTAAATAATGAAGCAAGAAATTTAGTGCCAGAAACGGCTTGGTTCAATGGTGGAAATTTCACTGGAACGAACGATGGAAATACAGCCAGCATGCTTTATTACGAAAATCGTTTGGACAGTTGGCTTGCAAATCATCCCAATTATTATTTAGATTACCAAGTGACCCCTCTCTACGAAGGAAATGAACTTTTGCCTCGACAAATTCGTTTGGCTTATGTTGGGATTGATAAAAATGGTCAAACCTTGTCTATCAAACTCGGTGGTGGTCGTGAAAAGTCAGGAAATGGTGGAGCAACTGTCGTTGTTCTTGACAATGTCGCTCCAAATGCAAAAATTAATTATGCTGACGGGACCGCAGTTAACACAGTCAGCCCTAAATAGTTACTGACAGACTGTTCTGTCAGTAAAATAAAGCTCTGTCAGTAAAAAAATGCTTGAAAAATCAGTCAAAAGACTGAGAATTCGGGCTTTTTTTCTTGCTATAATTAATATATAAATACAAATTCATGAGTGATGAGAATTTGTTAATTATCGGAGGAAAGAGAATGTTTTTACTACTTGTACTATTTTTAGCTATGTTACTTTTTATAAAAGGATTCTTTAAAATTGTTTTACCTGCTTTGATTTTATTAATGATTTTGAAATTTTTGTTCGGTGGTTTAATGCTCTTACTTAGTCCGCATTTTTGGGGGACTTTGCTCGTAATTAGCATTATTGTATGGCTTGTGAGAGCCAGTCGTAGTCGTTACTACTAAAAGGAGAAAAAATGTTTGTAGGATTTTTATCAGGTTTGATTGTAATGGGGGCTTTGCTTTCAATTTTGTTAGTGCTTTTGGGAGTGATGGCATTGAGAGTATTTGTACGCTATATCTTGCCCATTTTACTTATTTTACTGATTATTCGTTTGATTATTTCAGGGATTGTACTTTTGTTTAACCCACACTTTTGGTTATTCATTGCGGTTGTCGCTTTAGTCCTTTGGATTCTTGGTAAAATTAGGAATTAAGTAGTTTATAAATAATATTAACTTATAGAAATTACTGACCTTTTTGTCAGTAATTTTTTGCTTATAATTTTATAATCATTTTTAACTTTATTGAGTGTTTTCCAAAAATTTGGTATAATTTTTTTACAACTGTGTATTTGAAACAAGCATTTTGTTTATAAAAAAGATTTCCGCTAAGGAAACATCGGAGGACGTCATGTCAAATGAATACAGATCCCGCTCGTCACGTCATGAGCGGAGAAGCTCTCGTTGGGCAAATAAAGATTCTGATGTCGTGGAAGCGGCAGCGAATCAAGCAATCAGGCATTTAGAAGAAGAACCAGAAGGTCGAAACGTCGAACGAACTTCAAGACAAAAATTGACACATGAAAAAACACTCAGAATTCCTTTAGCAGTCTATGGATTACTTACGGGTCTGTCAGTGCTTTTAGCATTAACTTTTTATGCATTTCCTTTGTGGAAACCAGTAGCCACAGCCAGCCAATCACAAAACCTTTATTCTGGATTTGCGATGCATCATGGTTTAGTTCCTTTTAATGATTTTTATGGGACAGGTGGTACGGTTTTTTATCTCATTAATTGGTTAGGGAATATTGGTGGGACGACTTGGCTTTTATGGCTTTTTGAAATTATTGCTTTACTAATCAGTGGAATTTTAGTTTACCGCTTAGTGGGTCAACAAACGAAAAATCAAACGGCATCACTAACTGTATCGGTTTTTACCTTAGTTATTATTGCAGGTTTGGCAAGAGGAGGAGATAGTCCAACGCTCTTTGCTCTTCCTTTTGCCTTATGGGCGGCACGATTTTTGAGTTCTTATTTCCAAGATAGTTCTACAGATAGGGGATTTATTCGATTTGGAATGGCAGCTGCCTTTGCCTTAGTCATTTCTCCTGTCATGTCAGTTTTCTTTATTTTATCTGCTATCGCTCTCATTATTCATAATGTGGGTAGCCGTAAAATTGGACGTGGTTTTTACCAAATGCTGGCAACAATTTTGGGAGTTCTATTAGTAGGTTACTCAGTCGCTTATTATTCTCTTGAAGAACAAACAATCTATACTTCTATTGAACAATCTATTTTAATTCCCTTTACACATTTTGGTCCAAGTGGTGATTTATTATTAACTCTTGCTAAAGCCTTAGTTCTCACTCTTATTTTTGGAATTGTTGCAGGTTTCGTCCAAGGAATTGTACAACTCAAAAAGGGTGGACCAGCCAGAGTTTGGTATGTCATGATGCTTATTGGAATTGTTGGATTGACAACAATGATTGTTTTTGCTCAGACTTTTGATAGTTCTAATCTTTTGGCTGTCCTGCCATTTACAATAGTTTTTGCAGGTCTTGGGTTGACAGATAGCGATCAAATTTTGTTGAAATATCTTCAAAATCGTTTATTTGCTCCGATTTTGGCAATACTTTTTGTCATTTTTACACCAATTAGTTATCATTTCATGAACCGAACAATTGCTTCAGAAGAGCAAAGTGTGGCACAATATATTAAGGCAAATGCCACAGGTTCTGACCGAGTTTATGTTGTCGCTGATGGTAAAAATATTAACAATTTGACCAAAACAATTTCAACTTTAGATAATGTTCCAGCAAATTATCCAATTAAATTTACCCAAAGTTATGATTTGAAAGTTGGTAAATTATCAGATAAATTCGTTGTTTTACAGGCCAGTGAGAAAGCTCCGACTAGTTTGAAAAAAGTTTTAGATAAGGACTATAAAGTGACTAACTATGCTGGAAAATATTTCCAAGTCTATAAAAAGAAATAAACTAGTGTTACCAGAATCTGTTTGTAAGTTTTGAAAATCAAAACTTCATAATATTACGGAGGTCAATAATGAGAAAATTTGAAAAATCGCATAAACTTGATAATGTCAGCTATGATATTCGTGGCCCAGTATTGGATGAAGCACAAAGAATGCGAGCCAATGGTGAAAAAATTCTTCGATTGAATACAGGAAATCCAGCTGAATTTGGCTTTCTTGCTCCTGATGAAGTCATTAGTGACTTGATTCAACATGCTGTGGATAGCGAAGGATATTCAGATTCTAAAGGGATTTTCTCGGCTCGTAAAGCGATTATGCAATACTGTCAGCTCAAGGGTTTTCCTAATCTTGATATCAATGATATTTTCACAGGTAATGGGGTTTCTGAATTGATTGTTATGGCCATGCAGGGACTTTTGGACACAGGGGATGAGGTTTTGATTCCTATGCCTGATTATCCACTTTGGACGGCTTCTGTCAGCTTAGCTGGAGGAACAGCTGTTCATTACCTCTGTGATGAACAGGCTGGTTGGTTCCCTGACATTGATGATATTCGCTCAAAAATCACAAGTAATACAAAAGCCATTGTTTTGATTAATCCTAATAATCCAACGGGTGCGCTGTATTCTAAAGATTTATTGCTTGAAATTGTTCAAGTGGCTAGAGAAAATAATTTAATTATTTTCTCTGACGAAATTTATGACCGATTGGTTATGGATGGAGCAGTTCATGTTCCGATTGCTAGCTTGGCACCAGATCTTTTTGTGGTCACAATGAATGGACTCTCAAAATCACACCGCATTGCGGGATTCCGTGTGGGGTGGATGGTTCTGTCAGGTGAAAAATCACATGTTAAGGGTTATATTGAAGGTTTGAATATGCTGGCTTCAATGCGACTTTGTTCCAATGTTTTAGCTCAATCAGTCGTACAAACTTCACTTGGTGGCACTCAATCGGTTGATAAGTTGCTGTTGCCGGGTGGACGAGTTTATGAACAAAGAGAATTCATTTATAAAGCCATCAATGGTATTCCAGGATTATCTGCGGTCAAACCTCAAGCAGCTTTCTATATTTTCCCTAAAATTGACAGAGAAATGTATAAAATTGATAATGATGAACAATTTGTCTTGGACTTTTTGAAGCAGGAAAAAATCCTGCTTGTTCATGGTCGAGGATTTAATTGGAAAGAGCCAGACCATTTCCGAATCGTTTATCTGCCTCGTGTGGATGAATTAGCGGAAATACAAGAAAAAATGGAACGTTTCCTTTGGCAATATCGTAAATAATAAATAGAAAAAGATGTATGAATAATTCGTATATCTTTTTTTGTTGAGAGTAATTTTCTGACAATTTTTATTGTTTTTCATGCTTTTTTATGTTATACTGATTATGAAAAATTTTGTATAAAAACAAGAATATAAAAAAATAGGAGAACAAAGTGGCTACATTACTTGAAAAAACACGTAAAATCACCGCGATTTTGCAAGATGGAGTGACCGATTTGCAACAAGAGTTGCCATATAACAGTATGACTGAACGCTTGGCAAACGTCATTGATTGCAATGCATGTGTGATTAATACGAAGGGCGAGTTGCTTGGTTACTCATTGCCTTATAATACAAACAATGACCGTGTTGACCAATTTTTCTATGATCGTAAATTGCCTGATGAATATGTTCGTGCGGCAGTACGTATCTACGATACAATGGCAAACGTTCCTGTTGACCGTCCATTAGCAATCTTTCCAGAAGAAAGCCTTGGCGATTTTCCAAAAGGTGTGACAACTTTAGCACCTATTTATGGTTCTGGAATGCGTTTGGGAACATTTATCATGTGGCGTGAAGACGGCGAATTCACTGATGATGATTTGGTCTTAGTTGAACTTGCAACAACAGTAATTGGTGTTCAACTCTCAAATCTTAAACTTGAACAAATGGAAGAAAATATCCGTAAAGACACCATGGCAACTATGGCTGTTAACACACTTTCATATTCAGAAATGAAAGCTGTTAAAGCAATCATTGAAGAGCTTGATGGTGAAGAAGGGCATGTTATCGCTTCTGTCATTGCTGACAAGATTGGGATTACACGTTCAGTCATCGTTAACGCATTGCGTAAACTCGAATCTGCTGGTGTAATTGAATCACGTTCACTTGGTATGAAAGGAACTTATCTTAAAGTTCTTAATACTGGTTTATTTGATAAACTTGCAGGACGTAATTTCTAAAAGCCAGGGTCTTAGCGCTTTAGTGCTTAGACTTCGGCTTCACAAAAAGCTCCTATCGCAGATGGGAGCTTTTCGTGCTTTATAAGAGTTTTAAACAAATTTTTATAAGTTTAGAACGTGAAAATTACCAGCGAAGCCACGTTAGCGCTTCGCCCTTTTATCATTCGCTTGTGACTCGCGTTGGTGCTTTATAAGCCTTTTAATCAAAATTCTATCAGGTGTTTAGGTCAGAAGGTTGAACTTGCTGACAGAAGCCACATACATAGTTAGAGTACTATTTAGTTTCACAAACAGCTCCTATCTCAGATGGGAGTTGTTTGTGTCTTATAAAGATTATTGATTACAGATTTATAATTACTGACGAAATTATTTGTCAGCAATTTTTAAAATTGTATCAGAGATAAATTTTTCTGTCAGTAATTTTGCTTTCTATTTTTACTGACAAAAAGTTCTATCATTAAAAAAATGACTGGTAAATGGTTTAAAATCACTGACAGACTGTTAAAATGCCGATTTTTTGTTATAATTAACAAGAATAAACTCTAAAAAATGGAGATTGAAAATATGAGTCAAATTACAGAGGAACAAGTCAAGCACGTGGCGCTTTTGTCGAAGCTTGAATTCTCGGAAAATGAAGTAAAATCATTTACCGATACTTTTGGAAAAATCATTGATATGGTTGAAATGTTAGATGAAGTTGATGGTGAAGGTGTCCCATTTACTATGAATGTGGCAGATAATCTCAACTTCATGCGTGAAGATGTGGCAGAAAAAGGACTTGACCGTGAAAAACTCATGGCAGCCGTTCCTGAAAAAGAAGACGGCTTTATCAAAGTTCCAGCAATGCTTTCTGATGGAGGAGATGCTTAATGTCATACAATAACAAATCAATCAAAGAGCTTCATGAGCTACTTGTAAATAAAGAAATATCTGCTCTTGAACTGACAAAAGCAACGCTTTCTGATATTTCTGCACGTGAACCACAAATTGATGCTTTTTTGAAAATTACAGAAGAAAAAGCTTTGCAAGATGCTGCCGCAATTGATGCTCGTGGAATTAATCCAGACGTTGTGACTGACGGAATCTCAATTGCTGTCAAAGATAATATTGTTACAGAAGGAATTGAAACAACAGCTGCCTCAAAAATTCTTGGAGGTTGGATTCCACCTTATAATGCAACGGTTGCGAATAAATTGAGCGAATCTGGGTTAATTACAATTGGTAAACTCAATATGGATGAGTTTGCGATGGGTGGTTCTGGTGAAAATTCTTCAGTTAAGCCAACCAAAAACGCTTGGGATCAAACAAAAGTACCTGGTGGTTCTTCATCTGGTTCTGCGGCTTCAGTTGCTTCTGGTCAAGTTCGTTTATCATTGGGTTCAGATACGGGTGGCTCAATTCGCCAACCTGCCGCATTCAATGGGATTGTTGGTTTGAAACCAACTTATGGTCGTGTGAGTCGTTTTGGTTTGATTGCTTTTGCTTCATCATTAGACCAAATCGGTCCATTGGCGCCAACAGTCGAAGAAAATGCTCAACTTTTGAATGTCATTTCTGGCTTTGATAAAAATGATAGCACATCATCAAATGTTGCAGTTCCTGACTTTACAAGTAAAATTGGTCAAGACATTAAAGGAATGAAGATTGCTTTGCCTAAAGAATATTTTGGTGAAGGAATTGATGAAAAAGTAAAAGAACAAATTTTGGCAGCAGCTAAACATTTGGAAAAATTGGGTGCCATCGTTGAAGAAGTGAGTCTTCCTCACAGTAAATATGGTGTTGCCGTTTATTATATTATTGCCTCTTCTGAAGCTAGCTCAAATCTTCAACGTTTTGATGGTATTCGCTACGGTTATCGTGCTAATGACATCAATAATCTTGAAGATTTGTATGTGAAATCTCGTTCTGAAGGCTTTGGTCCGGAAGTTCAACGTCGCATCATGTTGGGAACTTTCAGTCTTTCAGCAGGTTCTTATGATAAACATTTCAAAAAAGCAGGTCAAGTTCGTACTTTAATCATCAATGATTTTGCAAAAGTTTTTGAAAAATATGATTTAATCTTAGGCCCAACAACTCCGACACCAGCTTGGGACTTGGGAGCACGTGTTGATGATCCACTTTCAATGTATTTGGCGGATTTATTGACAATTCCAGTCAACCTAGCTGGACTTCCAGGAATTTCAATTCCTGCTGGTTTTGCCGATGGACTACCTGTGGGAATGCAATTGATTGGTAAACGTTACGATGAAGAAACGATTTACCAAGTAGCGGCTGCTTTTGAAGCAACTACTGATTTCCACAAAAAACAACCGATTATTTTTGGAAAATAAAAAATGGAATTTGACGAATTAATCAAGCGATTAAATGCAGTTGCTGATGCAGGACTTTTTTACGGGAAAGATATCTTTGATATTGAACGTTATCAGGAAATCAAAGCAATTTCATCTCAACTTCTAGAGCATTCAACGACTTTGACGAAAGAGGAGCTGACAGCTCTCTTTCGTCCAAATAATTCTTATCCGACACCGATGATTGATGTGCGGGCTTTTATTCAAAATGAAGAAAAAGAGATACTCTTTGTTCGGGATAAAATGCAGGGAGACTGGGCCTTACCAGGAGGATATGGTGAGATTGGATTTACCCCAAGTGAAAATCTACTTAAAGAGTTGAAAGAGGAAGCCGGAGTTTCTGGAGAGATTGAACGCTTATTAGCGATTTTCGATACAGACAAATGGCAACCGCAAGGAAAGCAATATTATAAATTTGTTTTTAAGTGTAAAGCTTTATCCATTGATTTTCTGGAAAATAGTGAAACTTCAGAAACGAAATTTATAAAACGCTCAGAGCTGACAAACTTGTCAGTAAAAAGAACGACCATGTCACAACTTAGTTTGCTTGAAAAATTGTCAAAAACCGGAAAACAATATATTGACTAGGATAATTTGACTTTCTTAAAGAAAGTATCGGAGAAAATAATGAACTTTGAAACAGTAATTGGGCTTGAAGTCCACGTTGAGTTAAGTACAAACTCAAAAATTTTCAGTCCCGCCTCAACAAAATTTGGTGGAGACCCTAATACAAATACAAATGTGATTGACTGGTCACTTCCTGGTGTTTTACCAGTAATGAATAAAGGGGTAATTGATAGCGGAATTAAAGCGGCGCTTGCTTTGAATATGGATATTCACAAATCAATGCATTTTGACCGCAAAAATTATTTCTATCCTGATAATCCCAAAGCTTACCAAATTTCACAATTTGATGAGCCAATTGGTTATAATGGTTCCATTGAAATTGAACTTGAAGATGGCCATAAAGCGACGATTCGCATTGAGCGCGCTCATTTAGAAGAAGATGCTGGGAAAAATACGCACGGAACGGATGGTTATTCTTATGTCGATTTGAATCGTCAAGGGGTGCCATTGATTGAGATTGTCTCAGAAGCGGATATGCGCACTCCTGAGGAAGCTTATGCCTACTTGACAGCTCTTAAAGAAGCCATTCTTTACACAGGAATTTCTGATGTGAAGATGGAAGAAGGTTCAATGCGTTGTGATGCCAATGTTTCGCTCCGTCCTTATGGTCAAGAAGCTTTTGGTGTGAAGACAGAAGTTAAAAACATGAACTCATTTAGCAATGTCAAAAAAGCTTTGGACTTTGAAGTCGAAAGGCAAGCTAAGATTTTGCGCGCTGGTGGCGAAATTCGTCAAGAAACGCGTCGTTTTAATGATAAAACGGGTGAAACAATTTTGATGCGTGTTAAAGAAGGTGCTTCTGATTACCGTTACTTCCCAGAGCCAGATGTCCCTCGTTTTGAAATTTCTGACGAATGGATCGAAGAAATGCGTCAAAGTTTGCCAATGACGGCCAGCGCTCGTCGGGTGCATTATATCAATGATTTGGGCTTGTCAGACTACGATGCGCGTCAGTTGACAGCAACGAAAGAGGTTTCTGATTTCTTTGATGAGGCGGTCAAATTTGATACTGACCCTAAATTGGTTTCAAACTGGTTGCAAGGTGAAGTAGCGCAATACTTGAACAGCGAGAAAAAAGAACTTCATGAGATTGGCTTAACTCCAGAAAATCTGACAGAAATGATTCGTTTGATTGCGGACGGCACTATTTCTTCAAAAATCGCCAAAAAAGTCTTTGTGGAATTGGCTAAAAATGGTGGTTCTGCCGAAGAATTTGTCAAGAAAGCTGGTTTGGTTCAAATTTCTGACCCTGCAGTGCTTTTGCCAATCATTCATGATGTATTTGCTAAGAATGAACAATCTGTAGCAGATTATCGTGGTGGGAAGCAAAATGCGGCGAAAGCTTTGGTTGGTCAATTGATGAAAGCAACTAAAGGACAAGCTAACCCAACGGTTGCGCAAAAACTTTTGTATCAAGAATTGGATAATTTCTAAGTATCAGCTGTATGAAACAGCTATCCTACATTTCGTTCGGTCATAAGTTAGTGGAAGACAGCAATATGAAAACTTTATTTTGTTCTGCTAGTTATAATAATAAAAAATATCCGTCCTAATTTGGAACGGATATTTTTTATTATGCTTGATAAGTATGGTAAAATGTTGGCAGAATGAGTTTGTCAGCAAATATATAAAACTCAGCTTTTAAAGGAGAATCATGCTTGAAATTAAAGATGCAACTTATTGGGCGGAGCAATTAAAATCAGGAAATCTTTCTGCCAAAGCGTTATTAGAAATGACAAATGACAAGATTCAAAAGCTCAATCCGCGTTACAATGCGATTGTTGCTTATGATTTAGAAAAGGCAAAAGCTGATTTAGCTTTAACGAGTCAAGGTTTTTTTGCTGGTCTTCCTTTTGCTTTGAAAATGTTGGGACAAACTCATAAAGGATTGCCTGATACGGCTAGCTCTCAGCTCTTTTCAGAGAATGTGGCATCAGAGGATGACAACTATGTTAAAGGACTCTTAGAAGCTGGTTTCACGCCATTTGGACAAACGAATTCTCCAGAGTTTGGCTTTAAAAACATTTCTGATTCAAAACTCTACGGAGATACACGAAATGTCTGGAATGAAGCTTATTATTCGGGAGGGTCTTCTGGCGGAGCAGCGTCGGCCGTGGCTTCTGGGATGTTTGCAATTGCTGGAGCTTCAGATGGCGGTGGGTCGATTCGGATTCCAGCCTCATTTTCGGGCTTGATTGGACTTAAAATGACGAGAGGGCGGATGCCACAAGGGCCTGATTCTTACCGAGGATGGCAAGGAGCATCGATTTCCGGAGCTCTTACTGTGTCTGTGCGAGATACGGCTCGTTTTGTGCTTGAAATGCAAATCCTACAAGAAGCAGCACCTTATCAGGCAAAATTGTTGGACGAAAAAGAACTTATAGCGCTCACTAAAAGTACTGACCAAGCTGTCAGCAATAATTTATCAAGAAAATTGAAAATTGCTTATTCACTCCAAAGCCCGATTTCTGGAATTGAATTATCAAAAGATGCCATGAATGCAAGCCTAAAAGCAGTAGAGTTTTTAGAGCGTCAAGGTCATGAATTGACAGAAGTTGATTTTCCTATAGATGCTCGTCCTTTGATTCAGTCTTATTATCGTATGAATGCGGCTGAAACAGTGGCCATGTTAGAACCTTGGGAACGGGCTGCCGGACGAAAATTGACGAGTCAAGATGTTGAACTTTTGACTTATGCGCTTTTAGAAGCCGGAAGAAAAGCTCCGGTGTCTTCTTATATCAACGCTTTAGCTCAGTGGGATCTTGCGGCTAGAGATTTTACTGACAAAATTTATAAAGATTATGATTTATTTTTGACGGCAACAACTGCTAAAACAGCCCCTAAAATTGGTCAGGAATTAATGACAGCGGAAGTACTAAAAGAAATGTCAGAAATTAGCCAATATGAGTTTGAACAACAAATAGAGATTATTGAAGCCGCCTTTGAGCGCTCATTAGCATTTACGCCTTATAATTTCATCAGTAATTTAACGGGTCAGCCTGCGCTTTCTCTGCCCGTTTATGTTAATGAAGAAACGAATCTGCCACTTGGAATTCAACTTTGGGGACCAAAAAATTCTGAAATTGAATTATTGAAAGTTGCTAAAGAATTTGAGGAAGCGGGTCAATTTATTTTACCCAAAGCTTATCAATAAGTTTAACGATATTTTGCTGACAGAAAGTGAAAATCAAATCTGTCAGTAAATTTAAAAGAAAAACCGCCTAAGTGGCGGTTTTATGTTAAATCCTGATTTTGTCTAAAACGTTTAATCATGCGGATGGTTGTTGGAATTAAGATAGAGGTTGAACCCAGCCAAGCGGCAGGATTACTTGAGATAATTACCGTATAATTGAGTAAAAGAACACCAATGATAGCGACTCCTGCCCGCATGAAAAGCTCTGCAAAGCCACACAATGTTGGAATCTTGGCATTACCTAAGCCTTGAATTGTTGAGCGAGTAACGAATAAAATGGCTAACAACCAATAGAAACTCCCGTTCACAAGATAATAATGACTCGACATCTCAATAACGGCTGTTTGACTACTTGAAATGAAAGCAGTGGTGAAATAGAAGTGAGCAAGGTTTAAGATAATGGCAAAGATAATTGACCAACCGACAGCAATTGTAAGAGCCCGTGTTAAACCTTGATTAATTCGTTTGTACTGTTTAGCCCCATAATTTTGTGCTCCAAAGGTTGCCATGGCAAGGCCGATTGAAATCATCGGGAGCATCGCAAATTGGTCAATTTTAGAAACGATGGCTTGGGTAGCGACAGCATTTGTTCCCATTTTATTCAAAGCGACTTGGAGCGTGATAGAGCCGATGGCAATAATACTTGATTGAAAGCCCATTGGAATACCAAGTCTAGCGTGGTGGGCAATTTCGGCACGATCTAGCCGCCATAAATTTTTTGAAATTTGAAATTCGGGAACTTTTCGTTTGATGTGCCAAAAAAGAAATAAAACCGAAATCATTTGGGCTAAAATTGTTGCTCCACTTGCTCCAGCAATTCCTAATTTTAAGACTAGAATAGCAAAATATTCAAAGGCAATATTTAAAATTGAGGCAGCAATCAAAGCATACAATGGCGTTTTAGAATCGCCCAAAGCCCTTAGAGCATTAGACAGATAAGCGTAGAGATTGGTGGCAATCATTCCGCCTAACATAATGCTTAGAAAGGTCTTGGCACCTTCAAAAATTTGGCTTGGGGTCTGCATGACCTGAAGCAATGGTCCCACAAAAATAAGGGACAATATGCTGAGCAAAATAGAAATCGCAATTGTAAAGTAGAGGCCCGTGACATAGGATTTTTTTATGGCTAACCCATCTTTTGCCCCGAAACGTTGGGCCGTTAAAATTGTCAAACCAGCGGTCATTCCTTGAGCAAAACCGACAATTAAAAAGTTGATGGAGCCTGTCGCTCCAACAGAAGCCAAAGCATCTTTTCCCAAGGTTTGACCGACAATCAGAGTATCTGCCGTGTTATAGAGGACCTGAAAAAAGTTACCCATAAGTAAGGGCAAAGTAAATGCAATAAGTCCTGTTAAAATATTTCCTTTAGTTAAATCTTTCATTTTTTCCCTAAACAAACTAAGTTGATTTCTTTATTTTAGCCCATTTTAATCGTTTTTACAATAGTATTTTTGAGAAAATATGAATTATTTGTAAAGGCTTACGGAAAAATAGTATGTCAGTAAAATTGACAATAAAAAAATCACTGACAAAACTGTCAGTGATTTTTATTTAAAGCTGTAATTATTTTTGGATGTTAACAGCTTGAGGTCCACGAGGGCCATCTTCAACGTCAAAAGTAACTTTTTGACCTTCGTCAAGTGTTTTGAATCCATCAGTTTGGATAGCTGAGAAGTGAGCGAAAACGTCGTTTCCTTCTTCAGTAGTGATAAAGCCGAAGCCTTTAGTTGCGTTAAACCATTTAACAGTTCCTTGTGCCATTTTTGGTACTTCCTTATTTATAAATTTGTAAATCTAATTTCTTGAATAGGAATGAACCCAAAAGCACAGAACTAATCGTAAAACAAAAACTTACACTTTCATGTTATCATAGTTAATATGGAAAGTAAAGTAGAAAACCGTAAAAAAATATTACAAATGTTAAAAAATTTTTCAGACTACGAGAAAAGGCGTCAGAATAAGGATGTTTTAAAGCAGTTAACCGCTTCCTCAAAATGGAAATCTGCAAAAAAAATAGCGCTTTATATGTCAATGCCAATTGAATTTAATTTGACAGAACTTTTCGACCAATCTGACGACAAAGAAATTTTGATTCCTAAATGCTTACCTGAGCGTCAAATGATTTTTGCCAAGTATGATAAAGAAAATCTTGTTCGCTCAAAATTTGGCTTGCTTGAGCCAAAATCTGAAATTGCAGTTGAGCCTGATTTTATCCTTGTTCCAGGCTTAATTTGGAATGATGAGGGTTATCGAATCGGTTTTGGTGGTGGTTATTATGACCGGTATTTGGCTAATTTTGAGGGAACAACGGCCTCTGTACTTTATGATTTTCAAAAAATGGATTTTGAGGCGGAAAGCCATGACATCGCAGTACAAGAACTTTTTATAGGGAGAAAAAATAATGAATTTTAATGAAATTAAACGAGATTTTACACGTTACAAGGCAACTTATATCTTATCAATTATCACACTCTTAGTTTGGTTATGGCAATTTTTTACTTACGGAATATCGGCAACTTCAGCAATCAACTTGTTCAATAGTGGAGCCATACTTGGTCAAGTTATGCTGTTTGACCCAAGCCAAATGTGGCGTTTGTTTACGGCACTCTTTATCCATATTGGTTGGGCACACGTTTTATTAAATGTGGCGACGCTCTTTTTCATCGGTCGGCAAATTGAAAATGTTTTTGGTTGGCTACGTTTTACTCTGATTTATCTTTTATCAGGAATTTTTGGTAATGCCATGGTTTTTCTTTTGACACCTAGAGTGGTTTCGGCAGGAGCATCTACTTCTATATTTGGCCTCTTTGCGGCAGTTGTTGGTCTAGCATTTTTTACAAAACATCCATTTTTACAACAAATCGGTCGAATGTTTACTGTGTTGATTGTTGCTAACTTGGTTATGAATCTCTTTTCTTTAGGAAATGTAAGCATTTGGGCACATATTGGCGGGGCAATTGGTGGACTGCTTTTGTCAGCAATTTTTGCGCCTAAGGCTTTCATTCCATCTATTCCCAAACAATACCGTATTTTTGCAACAGGCGCCTTTGTTATTCTCTTGGTTCTCTTTATCGGTTTACCATTTTTCAAGTAAAAATATGTTTTGCTTTTGAAAACATGAAAGTGCTTGCAAAGAATCTTTAATCTTGTTAGAATAAACTTAGTTAAAAAACTTGCTGAGGGAGAAAAAAAGATGAGAATTGATAAAATAGTTGATGCCCCAAGAGAATTTATCTTTGAAAAAATAATTGATTCGTGTCTATTTGACATTGAAAAAAATACAGGGAAACGTCCGAAAGTTAGAAGCTTAAATGGTTATGAATATAGTAAGAGCTTTGGGAAAAACCAAAGAGGAAGTATTAAAATTACAGAACTGACAGAACCAAGCATTTACGCTTTTACGACTAAAACAAATCGCAATACTTTTAGTACTCGCTGGGAATTGCATAAAATTGATGACCGAAGCACTCAGGTGGTCATTGAAGAGAACCAAACATCAAATGGTTTTATTCAAATGATTAACGACAAAGCCGTTGGTTTTTTCTTGGGACGTTTTAAAAAGCGTCAAATGGTTGCTGTTTTGGATAATGTCAATCGAGCTTACAATGGCGGTAGAGCAAGATAAGTAAAGTGTCAGACAATGAAAATTTTAAGACTTTCAGATTTACAAAGAAATAAGTTGTTTTCATGCGCTTTATTTTCAGTGATAAGCTAGGCGGAAAGATTATAATACTAAACTGAATTTTCAGTTTTACTGTTTGACTTTACTGACAGAATCAGCCTTGAATGATGATTTTGAATTGGAAAGAATTAAAAAGTACTGATTGCTCTTAAGAACAAGATACTGAAAGCTGTCAGTAATTTTGGGCTAAATATTTGGTCTCGAAGAAATTAAAATTTGGATTTGAAACAGCCGATTTTGGCTGTTTTTCTATTGGACGATTAGAAAAATCAAAAAAGTAAACGTTAACAAAAATGTTTTCTTATTCCTACAAATTTGTGTTAAAATGAATTTATGAATGCGAATACAAAAAATAATAAAGAATTTTTAGATTTGGCAACTTATGCCTTTCATAAGCCTAAAACAAAGGAACGGGCAAAAGCTTTTGACAAATTACTTGAATTTTCAACTCCTTATGGACACTACGAAAATCAAAAACTCACGTCAATGGTGATTGATTCACACTTTAATGTTTATTGGAAAAATCAAGAAGTCAAAACTTCTGGAATTGGTTATGTTGCCAGTTATCCTGAGTTTCGAGGCAATGGAGCCATTCGACAATTAATGACCAAAAGTTTGCGAGATAATTATGAAAAAGGAGTGATTTTTTCATATTTAGCACCATTTTCATATGCTTTTTATGAAAAATTTGGTTATCATTATGCTTTTAATCAAAAACATTATCGACTAGCAGCTCAAGATTTTCCTAAAGGTAAGAGAAGTGCGGGCGAAATTAGTCGAGAAAAGTTTGAGTTTGATGATGAAAATGCTAGTGAATTTTCTGTCAGTAAAAATACAGCCCTTTTTAAAGTACTGACAGAAGTTCATCAAAAGGCTGATAATCAAGGCTCACTTATTCGCTCTCCAGAACTTTGGTCTTACTTTTTCAGTTTTAAATCACAACCTCACTGTGGGATTTATCGCGAAAATGGTAAGGCTTTGGGCTATCTTCTCTATGAATTTTCAGAAATGACATTTGTTATCAAAGAACTGATAACTTTGACTGACGAGGCAAAACAAGCATTTTATCGTTTTATTTCAAGCCATGCCGGTTCATTTTCGGAAATTAGTTGGCAAGCACCCTCAGATATTCTCCTTGAAGAAGAACTGACAGAGCCACAGCGAGCAGAAATTAAACTTGTTCCTTATATGCAGGCACGGATTGTTAACTTACAGGAATTTTTAAAAGTACACGGTCAGCCCGATTTTTCAGTTGAAATTACTGACGAAATTATTCCTGAAAACAATATTAGTCTCGGAGAAGGAAAAAGAGAAAAAATGACCATTGGCCAATTTACGGCAAAAATTTTAAAAGAGAATCAGGCGATTCTTCGTGAATATTTTTAAAAAAGTTACTGACAGCTTTGTCAGTAACTTTTTTGATAAAAATTAAAGAAATTAAAAAATTAGAATATTGTGGGAGGAGTAGTTTGTTTGTTACACTGATATTACTGACAAAAATTGGTATAGGTCAATTCGCCTTATTTTAAAGATTTTAACGAAAGAAAGCGTTAAACCTATCTAAAAATGAGAATTTATCGTTAATGTTTCAATTTAAGAAACATGTTTTTTTTAAGATAATATCGCTTGCAAAAATGAAATGAAAGCCTTATCATAGACTTAAGGTTTATTTCAGAAATAAAAAAAGGAAATAAACAAATAAGAAAAAGGAGAAAAAAATGGGAAAATTAGGGGTATCTATCTATCCAGAACGCTCAAATTTTGAGGCAGATAAAGCTTATCTTGATTTAGCGCATCAATATGGATTTAAGCGTGTCTTCACTTCTTTACTCGAAATTGATGGAGATAAAGAAGGGGTTCTTGCAGCTTTCAAAAAAGTTGTTGATTACGCCAATCAGTTAGGAATGGAAGTCATGGTGGATATCAATCCAGGTCTCTTTACACAACTTAACATTAGTTATGATGACCTCAGCTTTTTCCATGAAATGGGTGCAGATGGAGTTCGACTTGACATAGGATTCACGGGAGCCGAAGAAGCCAAAATGACCCGAAATCCTTACGGAATCAAAATTGAAATCAACATGAGTCAGGGAACAACCTATGTTGATTCAATAATGGATTACTCACCTGATACTGAAAAACTGTTGGGAAGTCACAATTTCTACCCACATCGTTACACAGGATTGGAATTTAACCATTATCTTAAATGTACAGAAAAATTCAAGGGCTATAATTTAAACACCATGGCCTTTGTCAATTCGCAAGCAGCAACATTTGGTCCTTGGCCAACTCAAGATGGCCTTTGTACTCTTGAAGACCACAGAAGCCTTGAAATTGCGACACAAGTTAAACATTACAAACTCCTCGGTGGAATTGATGATGTCACTATTGCCAATGCTTATGCGAGCGAAGAAGAACTTAAAGCAATGAGCCAAGCATTTAACGCAAGCATGCCTGAGATTAAAGTCGTTCCACGTGAAACAATCAGCGAAAATGAACGCAAATGTCTTTTTGAAGCGACACATAGCTACCGTGGTGATAAATCAGCTTACATGCTCCGTTCAACAATGACAAGAATCACTTATAAAGACCTTGAATTCCCCGCTCACGATACTGATAAAATTCAACGTGGCGATGTCATTATTGACAACGAAGGCTATGGTCAATATAAAGGTGAGACTCAAATCGCCTTACGTGAAATGGAAAATGATGGTCGAGTCAATGTGGTTGGACGTATCGCTGATGATGAATTATTCCTACTTGATTTCCTAAAACCATGGAGCTCATTTAAACTTATCGAGAGCAAAAAATAATCGATAATCTATGCCTGTCAGTACTGACAGAACCTTAATTATATTCAAAAAGTTTTTTTGAAAGTTATTTATTATTATATTATAAAGGAGGAATTCCATGAACGGAATTACTGCGTGGATGGAGAAATATCTCGTCCCTGTTGCGGCAAAGATTGGGTCTCAAAAACACCTAGTTGCGCTGCGTGACTCATTTATCGGTATGTTGCCAGCGACACTTGCTGGTGCCTTAGCTGCCATGATTTCAGCTATCGTGACAACATTCCCGTCAGCTATCCAACAAATGATGTTGGGAGCAACAGCATTCTCAAAATTAGCACCAGAGAAAGTCTGGACACTTGCTAATACACCAATCATTGGTGATTTGAACAATATTTCAGCCCTTGTTAACCAAGGTACACTGACAGTTATTGGTCTTATCTTTGCCTTTTCTTGGGGTTACAATTTGGCCCGTGCTTACGGAGTCAATGATCTCGCTGGTGGTATCGTATCAGTTGCAACCTTATTTGCAGGATTGCCAAACCAAATGGGTAAATTTACAGCAGCCCTTGGTACAGGTAAAGCTGGTGTAGCAGCAACTGACAAGCTTAATGGCGTTCTTGGTGATCAAGGACTTGCCGCTTGGAAACCACTCTTTGCCTCAGCTCACCTCGATGCTGGAGCATACTTCACAGTTATTATTATGGGTGCCCTTGCAGTTATTATTTATGCAAAACTCATGCTTGCTGACATCACAATTAAGATGCCAGAATCAGTTCCACCTGCAGTAGCAAAAGCTTTCTTAGCAATCATTCCTACAATTGCAGCACTTTATATCGTTGGTCTAATCTACTACATCATTGGTAAATTGACAAATGACTCTGTCATTAACCTGATTACCCACTATATTGCAGAGCCATTCCAAATCCTGTCACAAAATATCTTCTCAGTACTGATTGTTACACTCTTTGTTTCAGTATTCTGGTTCTTCGGACTTCACGGACCAAACGTTTTGGCACCAGTACTCGATGGTATCTGGGGACCTCTTGGACTTAATAACCAAGCCCTCTACTTCCAAGTTCACTCACAAGGTATCCGTGACTTGATTGCTAAAGGTGCGGTTGATAAAGCACATGCCATTAATGGTGACTACGTTAACCTTTGGGTACGTGGTTCATGGGACGCCTTTGCATGGTTTGGTGGATCAGGTGGTACAATTACACTTGTTATTGCAATCATCCTCTTCTCTAAACGTAAAGACTACAAGATTGTTGGACGTCTCGGACTTGCACCTGGTATCTTCAACATCAACGAACCAGTCCTCTTCGGTCTGCCAGTTGTCTTGAATGCAATCTTCTTTATTCCATTTGCAGTCGCTCCATTGATTTCTGTAATCATTGCCTACACTGCAACAGCCCTTCACTTGGTTGACCCAGTTGTCAATGCTGTGCCATGGGTAACACCACCAATTATGAATGCCTTCATGGCAACCGGTTTTGACTGGCGGGCAATTGTCCTTACAATTATCAACTTGATCATTACCTTTGTTATCTGGGTACCATTCGTTATCGCAGCTAACAAGTTGGAAGAAACTGAACTCGACTAAATTTGAAATTAATGGTAGAGCAAGTAAGAAAACTTGCTCTACACATTTTTTGTTAAATCTGGTAAGATTTATAATATAAACCTTATCAGATGTGATAAAAAACACTCATAGAGGAGGAAATACTATGATACTCGTAAATTCTGCAATGATGCAAAAAGAAATTATTCAACTTTTAGAAGAAAATGGCTTTAAACATACAAAAAAACAAGGATTAAAACTTTTCTTTGAAACACCAACAGATGACGCAACGACTGACGCAGCAATGGCTAAACAGCTAATTAAAGGAAGCTCATTTGGAGCAGCTGTCTTCTTTAATGTGAGTGTTGTATGAGTACCTGGGGCATCGCTTTTATCAGTTTAGGTCTATTGCTTGTGGCTTATCATAACTGGCTCGGTTTAGCAATCGTTTTAATTGGCTTGGCAATGATTCTTATTGCACGCAGCCAAAAAAAGAAAGCCAACAAAATAGAAGCAGAAAATCAACAAGCACATAAAGATATAAAAATAAAATCAAGAAAATAAAGTTGTCTTTTAAGACAACTTTTTTAGGATAATCACGTAAAAATAAAAAAACAAATTCCAAAAGATAAAACAAAATAAAACGGTTACAAATGTTATAATATAGACTATAAACAAGTAATGGGGGAATAAAATGGAGCACAAAAAATTAAAAGCATTTCCAAATGATTTTCTATGGGGTTCAGCTTCGGCAGCCTATCAAGTTGAGGGAGCACCTTTTGAAGATGGCAAAAAAGCCAGTGTCTGGGATAATTTTGTCCGTATTCCAGGCAAGACTTTTAAAGGAACGAATGGGGATATCGCTGTTGATCATTATCATCGCTATAAAGAAGATGTGGCTTTAATGAAAGAGTTGGGCCTTAAATCCTACCGTTTTTCAATTGCTTGGACGCGGATTTTACCTGACGGACGTGGCGAAGTCAATCAAGCAGGCTTGAAATTCTATGAAGATTTGATTGATGAGTTGATTGCTAATGAGATTGAACCAATTGTCACGATTTATCATTGGGATTTGCCCCAAGCCTTAGAAGATTTATATGGTGGTTGGGAATCACGAGAAATTATTGCAGATTTTGTTAACTATGCTGAAGTTTTATTTAAAGCTTTCAAAGGTAAAGTAAAATATTGGGTATCGCTTAATGAACAAAATATTTTTACAAGTCAAGGTTGGTCACTCGCGACTCACCCACCTGGAAAAAGAGATATGAAACTTTTTTATCAGGTCAATCATATCGCTAATCTGGCAAATGCTGCGGTAATCAATAAATTTCATGAGCATGAAATGGATGGACAAATTGGGCCTTCGTTTGCCTATACGCCACAATATGCTAAGGATTCTGACCCACTCAATGTTTTAGCGGCTGAAAATGCAGAAGAGCTTTATAGTCATTTTTGGATGGATGTTTATCTTTACGGAGAATACCCGATTGCGGCAATGGCTTATTTACGTGAAAATGGGCTAGCACCTGAATTTGAAGCAGGGGATGCTGAACTCTTGAAATCAGCTAAACCTGATTTTCTAGGTATTAATTATTACCAGACAGCTACTAACGCATGGAATCCAGTTGACGGAGGAGTTGGAGTTGGTTCCTTTAATACAAGTGGTAAAAAAGGAACAACCAAAGAATCAGGAATTCCAGGTCTCCATAAAAAAATTCAAAATCCTTTTATTGACCGAACTAATTGGGATTGGGAAATTGACCCTGAAGGCCTGAGAATTGCACTTCGTCGTATCACTTCTCGTTATCGTATTCCAGTGATGATTACAGAAAATGGCTTGGGCGAATATGATAAAGTTGAAGACGGAAAAATTCATGATGATTATCGAATCAAATATCTAGAAAGTCATGTTAAAGCAATCAAAGAAGCGATGACGGATGGAGCAAAAGTCATTGGTTATCACACTTGGTCTTATACTGACCTCCTTTCTTGGTTAAATGGCTACCAAAAACGTTATGGTTTTGTCTATGTTGACCAAGATGAAACAATGGAAGGTTCATTGAAACGGATACCGAAGGATTCTTATTACTGGTATCAACATCTTATCGAAACAAATGCTGAAGAAGTCTAAATGAAAAGCGCTCTCTGAGTGCTTTTTTTATGATATAATAGAAAAAAACAAATGAGGTAAGAGATGAAAATTCGTGGATTTGAAGTGGTAACTAAATATAAAAATGCTGGAATTAATATACCAAAACGTTCAACTGAACATTCAGCAGGTTATGACATTGAAGCAGCTGAAACCGTTAGTTTTGCGCCAGGGGAAATTAAATTAATTCCAACAGGCTTGAAGGCCTATATGCAGGCAGGTGAAGTGCTTTACATGTATGACCGTTCATCAAATCCTCGTAAAAAAGGCTTGGTTTTAATCAATTCAGTAGGCGTTATTGACAAGGATTACTATAATAATCCTGATAATGAAGGGCATATGTTCATGCAAATGCGTAATTTCACTGATGAAGAAGTCCTAGTTGAAAAAGGGGAGCGCGTGGTTCAGGGAGTCTTCATGCCTTTCTTGGTCGCTGATGGTGATGAAAATCAAGAAAAAGAAGAACGGACTGGTGGTTTTGGGTCAACAGGAGCTTAATCCAAATTAAAGTAATTTAAGAAGCGCAATTGCGCTTCTTATTTTTGTGAACGGAAGCTTTTAAAGCCTATTCCCATTACCTGTGTTATAAATCTTAAGTTTGTCACAAGCAAACTGCTAGGGCATCTGTAGATGCTTTATTGCTCTGAGGAAGATACTATAGCAATCTTAAGTTTCACTTGCTTATAAATTAGGCGAAAGCTAGTAAGACGAAATATTGTTTAGCCTTAGTAGCTATGCTATAATAGTATTATGAATAAACTGCGTATCCTCCATTTGAATGATTTACACTCTCACTTGGAACGTTTCCCTGTGATTGAGCGTTTTTTTGCGGAAAAATCACATGAAGAAGTTGAAAGTTTGTCTTTCGACTTGGGTGACAATGTGGATCGGGTTCATCCTTTGACGGAGGCAACAGAGGGACAATTTAATGTTGAATTGATGAATCGTTTAGATTTGACGGCGGCGACAATAGGTAATAATGAGGGATTAGGACTGACACATGAGATGCTTTCTCATCTCTATGATGAAGCTAATTTTCCTGTTCTCTTGTCAAATTTGACGACAAATTTTGCACAATCTGAGCCTTTGATAGTCACGACTTCATTTGGCTTAAGAATTGGATTAATTGGTTTGACAGCCCCTTATGTTCTTGCTTATCCACAGGCGGGCTGGGAATTGTCAGACCCTTTTGTGGTTTTAGATGAACTTTTACCAAAACTGGATTGTGATTTTACCATTTTACTTTCTCATTTGGGTAAGAATGTTGATGAGCAAATTGCGAAGGACTATGATGAGATTGACTTGATTATTGGAGCTCATACACATCATTTATTTGAACATGGTGCTCAAGTTAATCAAACCCTTCTTGCAGCTGCTGGACGCTACGGCGAATATGTGGGGCAAATTGATTTAACTTTTAATGAAAATAATCAATTAGTTGATGCACAAATTGAAGCTATAGCAACCAATACGCTTCCTCAAAGGAAATCGGATTTGGTAGAAACCAATGGTTGGGAACTGAGAGGGCATAAACTCTTAGAGGGAACAGTCGTTGCTGATTTACCTAAAGCCTTACCTAATGTTTTACCGGATTTCAAAGCAAGTCATTATTTGGCAAAAATCTTTGCGGATTATGGAAATACAAAACTTTGTCTCATGAATTCCGGTTTGTTGGTGACAGATGAATTACCAAATCATTTAACTTTAGATGATTTACATGAATTTTTACCCCATTCGATTCGTTTAGTTCGTTTCACATTTACAGGTGAAGAACTTAGACAAGTTTTGCTTGAAATTATGGATGTTTCGGATTTCCTTGCCACCCAAAAAATTCAAGGAATGGGTTTTCGTGGAAAAACATTTGGTTCTCTTATATTTCATGGAATTGAGCCACGCGAAGGTGATTTTTACATAAAAAATTCGGAAAATCGGTCACTTGAAAAAATTTCTGATGAAGAGAGTTATCAAATTGTTTTACCTGACCAATATTTGTTTGCTTGGTATTTCCCTTTATTGAAAAAATTGGGAAAATCAGAAATTTTATTCCCTTATTTCTTACGAGAAATTGTAGCAGAACATTTTAAAAATAAATAGAAATAGAAAAATTAATGGCTAAAGTAATAGACGAAAGTAAGTTAAATTATAATAAATATCCTGGCGAACATGTTATGGCAGTAGGGGAAGTTGTTCAAGTTGGACAACGAACTTTTCATATTGTTCATAATTATCGTGAGGCTTTTGATGCGGAAAAATTAGAACAACGTTTTTCTGATGTTTTAGATAAGTATGATTATATTGTGGGAGATTGGGGCTTTGAGCAATTGCGTTTGAAGGGTTTTTTCTCAACCAGTCGTAGAAAAATGTTGGCAGACAATAAAATTGATCATCTTGAAGATTATGTCAATGAATATTGTAATTATGGTTGTGCTTATTTTGTTTTACGGCGGATTCGGACAAAAGATGAAGCTTTTGTTTCTGAGAAACTTTTTACCGAAAAAGAGTTGAAGCAAGGATTTGATAAGCCACGTCGTAAGAGAAATCGCAATCGAAATCGGGCGCGTGATGAACAGAAAGTTACTAAAGAAGACAAACGTTCGGAAAATTCATCAGAAGCTCGAAAAGATTTTAAAATTCGTGAAAAATCTACTGACAGAAAACCAAAAGTTACTGACAAAAATAAAAAAGTTTCTGTCAGTAAAAAATCTCAAGAGAGAAAAACAGACAATAAAAAACAAAATCCAGCTAAAGATTCTGATAAAAAATTTACAATGAAAAAACGGAATCCTCGTAAAAAAGTTGAGCAAACAGAGACTAAAAAGCAAGAGAATCAAGGCTTTGTCATTCGTAATCGTAAAAAGGATTGAGGATTTTGTAAAAGTTATTTGACGGTCAGCCAACTTGTCAAAGACTAAAAATTATCGTAGAATTAACATTTATGGACTTCTAAGTGATTTAGTTTTTCATAAATAAATGATAATAATTTAAATTGATTTTATGAGTGTATTCAAGGGATATGAAAAATTGCACGATTAAAATTTGAGATACTTAAGGAAAATAATGACAGAGAATATAATAACAGAAACGCGTCCTTCAATTTATGGATTGACACGTGACCAATTAATTGAATGGGCAATTGAAAATGGAGAAAAGAAATTCCGAGCAACTCAGGTTTGGGATTGGCTTTACCGTAAACGTGTTCAATCTTTTGAAGAAATGAGCAATTTATCAGCTGCTTTTATTGATAAACTTAATGAGCATTTTATTTTGAATCCATTAGAACAAGTTGTTGTTCAAGAATCTGCTGACGGAACAGTGAAATATCTATTTATGCTTCCTGACAAGATGATGATTGAAACAGTTTTGATGCGTCAATCTTATGGTTTGTCTGTTTGTGTTACAACTCAAGTAGGTTGTAATATGGGTTGTACTTTCTGTGCTTCTGGGATTTTGAAAAAAGAACGTGATGTGACTGCTGGGGAAATTGTCAGCCAAATCATGCTCGTTCAAAAATACTTTGATGAACGTGGTTTAGATGAACGTGTTTCACACGTGGTAGTTATGGGAATTGGTGAACCTTTTGATAATTACGAACATCTAATGAACTTCTTGCGTGTTATTAATGATGATAATGGGCTGGCAATTGGGGCTCGTCACATCACAGTTTCAACTTGTGGATTTATGCCAGCAAAAATTAAAGAATTTGCGCATGAAAATCTACAAATCAATTTAGCAATTTCACTTCATGCTCCAAATAATGAGTTGCGTACTTCATTGATGCGTATTACTCGTAACGCACCACTTGAAAAACTTTTTGAAGCGATTGACTATTACACAGAAACAACCAATCGACGTGTGACTTACGAATATATTATGCTTTCTGGTGAAAATGACAGCCCAGAAATTGCTCAACAATTGGCTGACTTGATAAAACCTAGAAATAAATTGTCTTATGTTAACTTGATTCCATACAATCCAGTTGCAGAACATATTAAATATGAACGTTCAACAAAAGATAATACGGCAAAATTTTATGATGTTTTGAAGAAAAATGGCATTAACTGTGTCGTTCGTCAAGAACATGGAACAGATATTGATGCAGCTTGTGGACAATTACGTTCAAAACAAATTAAGAAAAATAAGGCCAAATTAGCCTAATATAAAAACTACTGACCAGGCAGTTTTTTTATTTCCACTTTTGTCAGTAAAATATTTCGGAAATAACCTATATTTAATAAAAAAATAAATATAATGAATAAATATGCTATGCAAAAGTGACAAAAATTTGCTAAAATATAAACAAAGAAAAAACGGGTGTCTGCTCTACTAGACTTAGAAATTGATGCAAACAATTTCAGAGAAACTATTCAGCTACATCTCATAAGAGGAATAGAGGAGTATCATGGATTACGTAAAGCTCAATAAATCACGACACAAAGTAAAAAACTTTGATGGTAAAAAAATTCCCACAGTGGATGTTAAACAAATTATTTCTGCAGCAAGTTTAGCTCCTTCTGCCCACAATATTCAAAGTTGGCATTTTGTCATTGTAGAATCAGAAGAAAAACGGGAAGCATTACTTTCTGAAGTTGATCCTGGCAATCACGAACAAATCAAACAAGCTGGTGCAGTCATCGTCCTCTTTAGCGATACAGATTTAGTTGAACGTTCTCGTGATATTGCTAGATTAGGAGCTGGAGAGTTGGACGATGAACAACTTCTGCGCTTCAATAGTCGTTATCCACAAATGTATGAAGGATTTGAAGAACTTCATGAAAGTAATTATCTTTCTATCAATATTGGTTTGGTTACAATGAATCTTGTTTTGGCTATTAAAAATTACGGTTATGAGAGCAACATCATCATGGGCTTTAATCGAACTCAAAAAGTGAATGAACTTTTAGAAGTTGAAAAACGTTATCGCCCAGAACTAATTATTCCGCTTGGAAATTCAGAAGATAAAGGAAAACCAAGTTACCGCCTACCTCAAAGTCAAATTATGGAAATTCGATAAAAAAAAGGAGTTCATCTGAACTTCTTTTTACTTATGAAAAAAAGGCATTATGTTCGCAACATTGGGTCTATTTTGCTAAAATGGAGTAAGATATTTGATAAGTCATTATCAAAAGAAATGAATGAATTATCGAGAGGAAAGAGAAAAAACATTGCTCACATTTTGGCAGGATTATCCCGAAATTCAGAATAAATTAAAGGATGTTCAAGCGCTCATGATTGAGCGTTTAAAAATTAATAATCAAGAGATAGAAGCAGCACTAGAGAAATTTGCATCACGTGGCGGGAAAATGGTTCGTCCTGCGCTTTTTTTGCTGTTCGCTGGGATTGTCCCTAATGGCTCTAAAGATGAAGAGAAGCTCATTAAAATCGCTGCATCATTAGAGATGCTTCATTCAGCAACATTGATTCACGATGATATTATCGACGACTCTCCTTTAAGACGTGGTTTACCGTCAATAGAGTCACAATTTGGCAAAGATGTAGCTGTTTATGCTGGAGATTTTGTTTATACTGTTTATTTTGAATTATTGATTGAAACCATGAATGGGACAAGTTTTGTCGCTAAAAATGCTCAATCAATGAAAAAAATTCTTCAGGGTGAATTGACTCAAATGCAATCTGCTTTTGACAAAAATAATACAGCGAGACGCTATATGAAAGCAATTAGTGGAAAAACAGCTGAATTACTGAGTCTTAGCTGTTTAGAAGGTGTTTATTTTGCTGGTGGGGATAAAAAATTACAATATTCTGCCCGTAAAATTGGTCGAGCAATTGGTCTTGCTTTTCAAGTTTATGATGACATTTTAAATTTTACAGTAGGACTTGATGAAGCTGATAAACCTATTTTGACAGATTTCCGTCAAGGGATTTATACATTACCTTTACTCTTGGCTCGTGAAGTAAATGATGAAGCGATTGCTCCTTATTTAGAAGCGCCAGAAAATTTGTCAAGACAAGAATGTTTAGATTTAGCAGAATTAGTGACAGAATCAGGTGGGATAGCAGGAGCACTCCTTGTTGCCGGAAGATTAACAGAACTGGCTTTGAATGAAATTCGGAAATTACCAGAATCACCAAATCGGCAGATTCTAGAAGAAGCAACACAAATTTTATTGGAAAGAAATTATTGAAAACCTGTCACTGACAGGCTTTTTCATAGAAAATTTTACTGACAGCTATTAGGAAAGTTTTCTGTCAGTAACTTTTTTATCTCAAAATTTCTGTCAGTAACTTTTGAGATAAAGCTTTTAAAGCTAGTATTTCTCTAGTTTGATTTTAAAAGTTTTGATTTAAAATGTGATAAAATAAGAAATAGTTTTTATAGACGAATTGATAAATAAAAAGAGGAAATAATGAATTTTAAAATATTTGCTGAACTAATTGAATTGAAAGCTAAAACTGCTTCAATTTTTCCATTTTTACTAGGGCTTGCTTACTCGCTTTATCATTATCAGTCAGTCAATTTGTCAGCACTTGCCATTTATTTTGTGGCAATGTTTATGTTCAACTGTTTTGTTGATATTTGGGACAACTATAATGATTATCATAAAGCAGTAGATACAGATGATTATCAAAAAAATACAAATATTATCGGACGCGAGAACTTATCAATGGGACTCATCAAAAGTTTATTGGCCTTTTTCTTTTTTGGTAGTCTGATTTTAGGAATTATTGTCGCTTTAATGACTGGTTGGGCAGTCTTTTGGTTGGGACTACTCTGCTATGTTGTTGGAGTTTTCTATGCTGGCGGGCCAAAACCACTCTCATCACTTCCACTTGGGGAACTTTTATCAGGTTTGACAATGGGTTATGTCATTTTTCTGATTTGCCTTTATATCAATAGTTCTCAGAACTTTGTATGGTCATTTGCGAATCTGGCAACAACTTTCTTGATTGCTTTACCTAATACATTATTGATTGCAAATCTGATGTTAGCCAATAACACCTGTGATTTAGAAGAAGATGAAGCCAATCACCGCTACACAATCGTGCATTATATTGAGAAAAAGGCAGCACTTATTTGGTGGACTACAGCTTTAATTTTGGCTTTTGTTGCCATTGTTGTTGCAGTAATTTTAGGATTACTTTCTCCGATTATGCTTTTAATTCTGTTAATTGCACCATTGATGATAAAATTTGCTAAACCATATTTACAAAAACAAGTAAAAAAAGAAACATTTATTTCATCGGTTAAAATCTTAATGGTTTTTCAACTTGTACAAGTCCTACTATTCTTTGTTAGTTTAATTAAATTTTAAAAAAAGAAAAACTCCAAATGAATTAATTTGGAGTTTTATTATTGATTGTTTTAGATTGATTTGTTTTTTCAGTTAGTGGTCTTGCACCATTAACCAGAGCGATTAAAGCAAAGACTGGACCACCGATATAAGGAAGTAATAACCAGCAAAGATTTCCTAAGTGGAAATTAAAGAAAACAATTAAAAAGACATATAGGGCGATTCCTAGAAGGAATAAAAGATAAATAGGTAATGCTTTATTTGCAATTTCTGCTCGACTGCCAGCACTGGTAGATATTTTTGAAAAAAGGAGCATCGTTGGTAAAATCAAAATGCCATAAATCATTGAAACTAGGGCAAAAATTCTACGGAAAGTTGAACTTTGAGCAAGAGTAGGTAACTTACGGGCTGTAAGTTGTGGACTACGTTCTTGAATAGCGGCAATGAATTTTTCTCTTTGAGTCCAACCCGTGTAAAATAATGCGAAAGCGAGTGTACCAAAAATAAACCATTCGTAGAGAATTGTCAGAGGGTTGGTTTGTTGTGAAGATAAACTACCCGAACTGGCCATGATTGCCATGAAATCATTCATGGCATGTACCACAATCGCAAAAATCAAATTGCTTGTTTTCATGTAAACCACAGCTGCGAAAAGTCCAAAAGCCATAACTCCAAGAACTTGAATGATAGTATTTCCTAAAGGTTGATTGCGAATATTGACCAAATGCATGAGTCCAAATAGTATACTTGAAATAAATAAAGGAACAATAATCTTATCTTTAGAATTTTTAACTAAAATACCAAAAATTAAACCTCTAAAAGAGAGTTCTTCAGCAAAACCAATTAATAAAGTGGCTCCAATGGCTAGAAAAATATACGAAGCGGGGGCATGTTTTCCTATTGCAAGAACTAAACCTGCCAAAAACATGACTAAAGGAAGAATGAGTATTCCTAATGCTTTTTTCCAGTTATATCCTTTAAATAGCAATTTTTGATGCCAGAAAAAATGATTGAGTAGCAGTAAGATGATGATAATTGGAATTTCTTGAATAATAATAGAGGTTAGTGAAGCAAAATGTCCGAGGCTGCGTAACCAATTGATAAGACCAAGAGCCTTGAGAATAGGATTGAGTGCCAGTAGGTAGGCAAGCCAGACCAAGAAAACACTAAAGACGCTGATGATGTATTTTTTCATAGAAGACCTTTCTTGAGTTCAAAAATAGTTGTCAGTGAGCCTTTGTGAAAAAACTTTGACAGATTTTGCATAATGTTTCAGTTATATTTTGATTATAGTTTTAAATTTTCTACTTGTCAATTATAAACAAAGGGTAAGTGGCAGGCAAATCAAGATTATTAAGTAAAAAGTACTGACAAAATTATCGGTATTCTAAAACATTCAAAATAAGCTTAAAAAAATACTGACAGACTTGTTATGGTAGTAAATTTAACCATAATAAATCTGTCAGTAACTTTTTTTAATTACAACAATCATGTTTAACATCTGTTTTTTTAGTTGAATGAGATTCAGCTGAAACGGGTAGAGCCGCCGCTCCCTTGACCGGACAGGTGTTAACATTGCAATCTTCGCAAGCCCCTTTGCTACGAACAGTTTTAAAAATGGCAAATCCAGTAATAATGAGGATGACAGCCAAAATGACAATACTAGCTAAGTTCATAAGTAAGACCTTTCCCTTTTCTGAAAATGAAATATAAACCAACCGACAATACAATTAATGCTAATAAACTAAAAACATCAAAGTTTTGTGAGCTAAACAAACTACCCAATTGATAAATAATGAAACTCATGCTATAAGCAACTAAAGTTTGAAAACCAACCGCTCGTAAAGTCCAACGAACATCGCCCATTTCTTTATAAATTGTTGAGATTGCAGCAACACATGGCGCGCAAAGCAGATTGAAAACAAGGAGAGAATAAGCGGAAAGAGGAGTATAGGTGGCTTGAACAGCAGACCAGAGTTGGTGACTGTCAGAAGAATTATGAGCAAACAGGACACCCATTGTTCCGACGATTGTTTCTTTTGCAATTAGTCCAGTAATTGTAGCGACTGTTGCACGCCACTCGCCAAAACCAAGAGGAGCAAAGATAACAGCAACAACTTTACCAACATCAGCAAGAATGGATTGACTCGCATCAACATGTGCCAAGGTCCAATTATAATTTGAAGTGAACCAAATCAAAACATTCATAGCGAAAATGATTGTACCAGCCCGCTTGACGAAAGAAAACGCACGGTCGAAAGCATATTTTAAAACAGTCATCGCATAAGGTAAATGATAGGCAGGAAGTTCCATGATGAAAGCCGAAGTATCACCAGAAAACATCCGTGTTTTTTTCAAAATAATACCGGAGAGAATAATCATGGACATTCCCAAAAAGTAAGCACTAGGAGCAACCCAAGAAGCGTGAGGAAAAAAAGCGCCAGAAACTAATGCGATAATAGGGAGTTTGGCAGAACAAGGCATAAAAGTTGTGACCATAATTGTAATTTTTCGGTCACGTTCTTGCTCAATTGTTCTCGTCGCCATAATTCCAGGTACGCCACAGCCAGAAGCAATAAGCATGGGAATAAAAGACTTACCAGAAAGGCCAAAGCGTCTAAAAATTCGGTCCATGACAAAGGCTACCCGAGCCATATATCCAGAATCTTCCAGAATTCCTAAAAGTAAAAAGAGCACAAAAATCTGTGGAACAAAACCTAAAATTGCCCCAATTCCGGCAACGACACCATTTAAAACTAAATCTTGAACCCAAGGAGTAACAGCTAAAGCATTCATTCCATTGGCAATTAAATCAGGAAGCCATTGACCAAAGAAGACATCATTGAGCCAATCGGTCGCTGCTGTTCCGACAGTTTGAATAGAAATAAAATAGACCAACCACATGACGAAAACAAAAATAGGAAGTCCCAACCATTTATGGGTAATAATCTGATCGATTCGATCTGTCAGATTAATTTTACCAGTTTCAGTCTGAGTAACGCAAAGTTGAACAATATGACCAATTAAATCATAACGTTCATTAACGATAATTGATTCACGGTCATCTGCCATTAATTTTTGGGTGATAGAAACAATTTCCTCAATTTCAGCCAGTTGTTTTGCTGATAAGCCAGCTTGAGAATTATCAGTATGAACTTGCTGACTTAGCGCTTTATCTGTTTCTCCAGCTAATAAAAGTTTGTCGCCCTCGAAAACTTTTATTTGTTCAAAACGATTGGTAAAGCCAGTTACTTTACCGATTTCCGAGAGCGCCCCTTCAAGTCGATGGTCATAATCTAAAGGCTGACTTTCATGACTTTTTAGTGCTGCTTTAACAACCTCATCTAAACCTTTATTTTTAATGGCCGAGGTTGTAACAACAGGAATTCCAAGGCTATAAGAAAGTTTTTCAATGTCGATTTTTTTTCCTTGACCAGCCAAAAGGTCGCTCATATTAAGCGCTAAAACCATAGGGATTCCAAGTTCCATCAGCTGTAAAGTCAAATAAAGTGAACGCTCTAAATTCGTTGAATCCACAATATTAATGAGGGCATCCGGTGGTGTTTTTGTCAAAAAATCTCTGGCAACTTGCTCATCAAGCGAATAAGGAGAAAGAGAGTAAAGACCAGGCAAATCTTGGATACAAATACTTTTATCTTTTCGATAAAATCCAGATTTCTTTTCAACAGTAACGCCTGGCCAATTACCAACTTGCTGATTTGATCCGGTTAGTTGATTAAAAATACTCGTTTTTCCACTATTGGGGTTTCCGAGTAGCGCAATTATTTTCATATTATTAAAATTTCTTCTTAAATTTCGTTAGACTTTGTTAAGGGTTCTAGGACAATTTCTTTACAAAAATAACGATAAAAATAGGTCAACAATTTTGCTCACTATTGTTCAAGAACGACTTTGATTTTTTCAGCATCGGTCTTTCTCAAAGAGAGAGAATAGCCTCGAAGCCTAAGTTCAAGAGGGTCGCCAAGTGGTGCTAATTTTTGCAGATGAACACTTGTTCCTCGCGTAATGCCCATGTCCATCAAGCGGCGCCTGATATCAGACGTTGCATCAATCATACGAACGACACCAGTTTGGCCAACTTGCAAGTGAGCTAAACCAATGATATCCTCGCTAGAACGTTCTTCTTTTACAAAAATTTGCTCTAAAAATTCAGAACTTAAAGCAAGGCGAGTTTCATCAATTTTGACAATTGCATTCTCGCCGTCAGTAGAAATTAGTGTTATTTTTTTATCGGAAATCATGCCTAAATCACGCAGTTTAGCTTGATTCTTCCCAATAATTTTATGAATATAATAAATTTGCCCAATATGGGTATTGTTAAGAGTTTTCATTTTACCTCCCGGAATCAAATGATTACAGAAAATGTCAAGTACGTTTTACATTTATGATTATATCAAAATTTAAAGTACGATACAATAATTTTCTGAAAAATAACAGTAACTTTTAATATTTAAGAAATGGAGCTCCTAAAATCTTTAAGTAATTTCAATGGAAATCAATAGCGATTTTTGATAGGATGAATCATATTAGATGAGGACTTGTTTTTGACAAAAAAGTGCTTATTGACAGCCTAATGTAAAGGTGTCAAGCCCTTTGTCAACCAAGTTTACACTAGTGTCAAAAAGGTTGACAGTCAATGGTCACATGTAGGAAAGGAAAATTGCTGATGGAAAAAGAAGAACTTAAAAAGAAATTAAGCCCACTTGCTTATCGTGTTACCCAAGAAAATGGGACAGAGGCCCCTTTTGCTAATGAGTTTGATGATTTCTTTGAAAAAGGATTGTATGTTGATGTTGTGAGTGGTGAACCGCTATTTACAAGTTTAGATAAATATCAATCAGGCTGCGGTTGGCCAGCATTTACACAACCGATTGAAAAAGGAGTTGTCAAAGAAAAACGAGATAAATCTCTATTTATGGAACGTACAGAAGTTCGTTCTAGTAATGCTGACAGTCATTTGGGTCATGTTTTTACTGACGGTCCCTTAGATAAGGGAGGCTTACGTTATTGTATTAATTCTGCCGCTTTGCGTTTCGTTCCTTTTGACCAATTAGAAGCAGAGGGTTATGGAGAGTACGTAAAATACTTTTCATAATTCTATACACTCAATAAAAAAGTTACTGACAGAAATTTTAATCGATGAAAAATGCTTCTGTCAGTAACTTTTTATAAAACAAAAGAAAAATTCTGATGTTTAACATCAGAATTTTTTTATTTCTATATTTTACTCAACTGAGAAGAGATATGGATAAACCGGTTGTTTTCCTTCGTGGATTTCAACTTCAATCTCAGGATATTTTTTCTCAAGTTCTTTAGCAATTTTGTCAGCGTTGGCTTTTTTACCTTCTTCACCGATATAAATCGCTACAATCTCACTATCTTCATCAATCATTTGGTCAAAGACAGCAAATATTGCATCATTCATTTTTCGTGTTGAAACAACAATTTTGTTATTCAACATTCCAAGTGTATCTTTTTTATGAATTTCGATACCATCGACATTTGTATCACGAATGGCTGTTGTTACTGAACCTGATTTAACATCAAGAAGCGCATCAGTCATAGCGGCTTTATTTTCTTCAATTGAACGTGTAGGGTCAAAGCTCAAGAGTGCTGTAAATCCTTGAGGAACAGTGGCAGATTCAATCACTTCAACAGGAATTTCAGCAACTTCAGCAGCAGATTTTGCAGCCATAAAGATATTCTTGTTATTAGGTAAGATAATTACTTTTTCTGCGTTAACAGCTTCAATAGCAGTCAAAATATCTTCTGTCGAAGGATTCATTGTTTGACCACCAGAAACGACATGATTAACACCCATTTCACGGAAAATATCAGCTAAACCTTCACCAGCAGCAATAGCAATTAAGCCCCAGTCTTTTTTAGAAGTAGAAGTTGAAACATTTGTTGATTTTGCTTCTTTTTCAGCGACACCTTCATTTTGCAGGCGCATATTGTCAACTTTAACTTTTACAAGACGACCATATTTAAGTCCTTCTTGCATAACTAAACCAGGATCTTCTGTATGAACGTGGACTTTAACGACTTCCTCATCATCAACAACAAGAAGTGAATTCCCAATTCCTGCAAGATAAGCTTTGAAGTTATCGTGGTCGTAACTTTCACGAGAAGTTGGACCTTTACCAAGTTCAACCATGATTTCTGTACAATAACCAAATTTGATGTCCGCTGTTGAAGCATTGGCAACACTTTCGTGTTCAACATTAACCATACGGTCCATTGCGCCAAGTTCGGCAACAGGTGTTTCTGGTACGAATTCACCATTAAGCGCCATTAAAAAGCCTTCATAGATATAAACCAAACCTTGACCACCAGAGTCAACAACTCCAACTTCTTTAAGAACTGGGAGCATATCAGGAGTCATGGCAAGTGCTTTTTTAGCCCCTTCAAGTGCTGCTTCCATAATTTCAACAGCATCATCAGTTTCGTCAGTTTTGCGTTTTGCTAACTCAGCAGCACCACGAGAAACAGTTAAAATTGTTCCCTCAACAGGTTTCATAACTGCCTTATAGGCTACTTCGACCCCATTTTGAAGCGCAGCTGCAAGATGGATTCCATCAATTTCTTCGTAATCTTTAACATATTGAGCGAAACCACGGAAAAGTTGGCTTAAAATAACACCAGAATTTCCACGAGCGCCCATAAGAAGACCTTTTGAAAGAATTTGAGCCACTTGACCAACAGTATCAGCTGGTTTAGAAGCAACATCTTTTGCCCCATTTGTAATGGTCATGCCCATGTTTGTTCCTGTATCTCCATCGGGAACAGGGAAAACATTAAGCGAGTTAACATATTCGGCTTGTTCGTTCAAACGGCTTGCCGCTGCTTGAACCATTTCTTGAAATTTACTTGCATTAATATTTGACACTAATCTTCAACCACCTTCACATTTTGTACATATACGTTTACGCTACTGGCTGTGATGCCAAGTTGATTTTCGAGATTGAAACGAACACGTTCTTGAATATTTTTTGCAACTTCGCTAATTTTTACACCATAAGAAATGACAACATAAACATCGATAGAAGTTTCGTTGTCGGCAGTTGTAACGACAACTCCTTTAGAATAGTTTTCTTGACGCAAAACACTGCGAACATTATCTTTAACAGCAGATTTACTGGTCATGCCGACTACGCCGAAAATTTCAGTTGTAGATGCACCCACAACCGTTGCAATGACTTCGGTAGCAATATCGACATTCCCGTGTTGGTTGTTGATAGTAACACTCATTTTCATAGCTGTACCGTCGTCAATAATTTACAAATTTTGTAAATAAAGAAAAATTGACTGACAAACGGCACTTTCCTCCATATTATTTAAATATCATTACTCATTTTATCATACTTTTATAAAATAAAACAGCTCTTTTGAACTGCTTTTTGAAATTTACTATTTGTCAGCGCTGACAGAGTTTGTTGGTAACAATTTTATTTACTGACAGCTCTGTCAGTAAATAAAAAACCCCGTCAGATGACAGGATATTTTTGTGTTTTGCAAAAAACAAAAATTATACGCGTTCTACGCCTGCTGGCAATTTCTTCAAAGCTTTAGCTGAAGCCCATACAGTTTTGAGTTCACCGTTTTCAAGAATTGTAACTTTTTGAAGATTTGGTTTAACTACACGTTTAGTTTGATTCATCGCGTGTGAACGGTTGTTACTTGAAACAGTCTTACGACCAGTAAAATAACATTCTTTAGACATGATATTTACCTCCCATTAGATTTTTATGTGCTTAAAAACAACATACTTGTTGATTATAACATTTTTCAAATAAAAAAATCAAGCTTTTGACTATTTTTGGCTGTTTTTTTTCACGCTTTCTGATAAAATGAGATTATGGAAAATTTAATCGAAGAACTTACTGCAAAAAATAAAGAATACATTCATTCGGTAACGAAACAACTGATTTTAGTTGGAAAATCAGATGAAGAAGTTAAAGAAATCTTGAATGACATTCTTCCGCAAATTATTGAAGGTCAAAAATCAGGAATTATTGCTCGTAAATTATTGGGAGCGCCAACTGAATTTGTTTCTCAATATCAACCAAAAGTTGCTGACAGACCTGTCAGTGAAAAAAATGAAAATCCAGTCTTGATGTGGCTTGACAGTAGCTTACTATTTTTAGGATTTATTTCTCTTTTAAATGGAGCAACCGCACTTATCACTTCTAAGGCTCCGGTTTATGGCTTGATTACAACAATCTTGTCAGCGGCAGTTGCTGGTTTGGTAATGTATATGATGTATCGTTACTTTTATCGTCCTAAAGCGGATAACAGTCGTAGGACTTGGAATTGGAAAGGTTTTGCAGCAACCACTCTATCAGTTCTCCTTTGGATTGCGGTAACCATCTTCTCTGGTCTTTTGCCAACATCAGTTAATTTGCAACTTCCCGCAATTGCTTTAGTTATTGTTGGACTTGTAGCCTTTGGAGTTCGTTGGCTCTTGAAACGTCAATTTAACATTCAATCTGCTTTGGTTGCTCAACCAAGAAGATAAAAAAGAAAGTCTCTGATTTTAGAGATTTTTTATTTATATAGGTAGAATCTTTTCATTAGCGTTTTAAAATAGTATCAGAAATGCCTATTTATCAACCTTTTATCCTCAAAATGACCACGGAGGGTTGTGTATTGATAAAAATTTTGTGTTATAATGTATATTGATTAATTATGATTATGGAGGTCCTTTGATGAAAGGGATTATTTTAGCAGGAGGGTCTGGAACACGACTTTACCCACTGACACGTGCTGCGTCAAAACAATTGATGCCTATTTACGATAAACCAATGATTTATTACCCATTGTCAACTTTGATGTTGGCTGGGATTAAAGACATTTTAATTATCTCGACACCAACAGATACTCCACGTTTTAAAGAGTTACTTCAAGATGGTTCTGAGTTTGGGATTAATCTGCAATATGCGGTACAACCATCACCAGATGGATTGGCTCAAGCCTTTATTATTGGTGAAGAATTTATTGATGATGATTCAGTTGCGCTTATTTTGGGTGATAATATTTATCACGGACCTGGAATGTCTAAAATGCTCCAAAATGCAGCTGCAAAAGAAAAAGGAGCCACTGTTTTTGGTTATCATGTTCCTGATCCAGAACGTTTTGGTGTCGTTGAATTTGATGAAAACATGAATGCTGTTTCTATTGAAGAAAAACCAGAAGAACCTAAATCAAATTATGCAGTAACTGGTTTATACTTCTACGATAATGATGTTATTGAAATTGCCAAAAACATTGAACCTTCACCTCGTGGAGAGCTTGAAATTACTGACGTAAATAAAGCTTATCTTGAACGTGGCGATTTATCAGTTGAATTAATGGGCCGTGGTTTTGCTTGGTTAGATACTGGAACACATGAATCTCTCCTTGAAGCCGCACAATATATTGAAACAGTTCAACGGATGCAAAATATGCAAGTGGCAAACTTGGAAGAAATTGCTTATCGTATGGGTTATATTACAGCTGACGATGTTCTTAAATTGGCTCAACCGCTTAAGAAAAATGAGTATGGTCAATACTTGCTTCGTTTGATTGGAAAAGACTAAAAAGTCATTATTAAAGTAAAGTTGTCAAAGTACGAGAAGGACAATCAATGCTAAAAAATATTTGGGAATGGTTTTTGTGGTTTACTGGTGTGACTGACGCAGGTTGGTCAGCGTGGTGGGGCGGATTTTTCAGCTGTTTGCCACTTTTTGGTGTCTTTGCTGTTGTTTGGCGAAGACTAAAATGTCATGCACCAGGTTGTCATCGAATTGGACTTCATCGCACAGCTGATGGACTTTATGTTCTTTGTCGAAAACATCATCCAGATGTACCTAATAAGCTAACGCTCGAACACATTCAAAAATCACACGTCAATGCAAAAGCGAAAAAAGATAAGTGACTGAATGAAGTTAGCGTTGTTCTTGAATAAACTTTGAAAATAGTGATTAGAAAGAAAAATATGACTGATAATTTTTTTGAAAAAACATTGGCTGCACGAGAAATCAGCCAAATTCCTGGAATGTTAGAATTTGATATCCCAGTTCATGGTGATAATCGTGGATGGTTTAAAGAAAATTTCCAAAAAGAAAAAATGATGCCACTTGGCTTTCCAGAAAGCTTCTTTGCCGAAGAAAAATTACAAAACAATGTAAGTTTTTCTCGTAAAAATGTTTTGCGTGGTCTCCACGCTGAACCTTGGGATAAGTATATTTCTGTCGCTGATGGCGGAAGTGTTTTAGGCGCATGGGTTGATTTACGTGAAGGAGAAAATTTCGGTCATGTTTATCAAACTGTGATTGATGCAAGTAAAGGAATTTTTGTTCCACGTGGTGTGGCTAATGGATTCCAAGTTTTGTCTGACACAGTTTCTTATAGCTATTTAGTTAATGATTACTGGGCACTTGAACTTAAACCTAAATACGCTTTTGTGAATTATGCTGACCCAACTTTGGGAATTGAGTGGGAAGATGTTGAAAATGCTGAAGTTTCTGAAGCTGATAAAAATCATCCATTATTAAAAGATGTAAAAGCTTTGAAGGCTGATGAACTCTAATGTTTGCTTTACATTTACGAACAAAAAAACGTTTAGAATTTTGGCAAGTTGAAAAAAATACTGACAGACCGAGCTGGGCCAATCAGGCATTTACTGACGGGGGCTTTTCTTGGAATGATAAATCGCTGTCAGTAAAAAATGTCGGTGGTTTACTCAAAATGACAGTCCCTATTGGCGATTATTTGGTCTTCAATGGAAAATATTTAAAAGCTGTGCCAAAAGCAAAATTTGTCAGAGAGTATCGAGTGGATTAATTTTCAAGATTTACTAATAAATAATCAAAAAAGGAAAAAACATGACTGAATTTAAAAATATCGTTGTGACAGGTGGAGCAGGATTTATCGGCTCAAACTTTGTACACTATGTTTATAACAATCATCCAGACGTGCATATCACAGTTTTGGATAAATTAACTTATGCAGGAAATGTTAATAACATTAACATGTTATTTGACAGTGGACGTGTCGAACTTGTTGTTGGCGACATTGCAGACCCTGAAATTGTTGATCAAGTAGCTTCTAAAGCAGACGCAATTGTTCACTATGCAGCTGAAAGCCATAATGATAATTCATTGAAATCTCAAGATGAATTTATCCAAACAAACTTTATCGGAACTTATACTTTGATTCAAGCGGCTCGTAAATATGATTTACGCTTCCACCATGTTTCTACTGATGAAGTTTATGGTGATTTGCCTTATCGCGAAGATTTGCCAGGTCATGGCGAAGGTGAAGGTGAAAAATTTACTGACAAAACACCTTACAATCCATCAAGCCCTTACTCTTCAACTAAAGCGGCTTCTGATTTGATTGTTCGTGCTTGGGTACGTTCATTTGGGCTTAAAGCAACAATTTCAAACTGTTCAAATAACTACGGTCCATTCCAACACATCGAAAAATTTATTCCTCGTCAAATTACTAATATTCTTTCAGGAATCAAACCAAAACTTTACGGCGATGGTAAAAACGTTCGTGACTGGATTCATACAGAAGACCATTCATCAGGTGTTTGGACAATTTTGACTAAAGGTCGTATGGGCGAAACTTATCTTATCGGTGCAGACGGTGAAAAAAATAACAAAGAAGTTCTTGAAGATATTTTGACTCGTATGGGCAAAGATAAAGACGATTATGACCGTGTAACTGACCGTGCTGGCCATGACCTTCGTTATGCGATTGACAATACAAAATTGCGTACAGAACTTGGTTGGGCTCCAAAACATACTGACTTTGAATCTGGTTTACAAGCGACCATCGACTGGTATCGTGAAAACGAAAACTGGTGGAAAGCTGAAAAAGAAGCTGTTGAAGCAAAATATGCTGAAACACAAAAAGTTTTGGATAAATAAAATAAATTCCAATTATATTATCTAAAAGTTACTGACAGTAATAATGACAAATCTGTCAGTAAAAAATTAAAGATTGGAGAACAAATGATTTTAATAACAGGTGGAAATGGACAACTTGGAACAGAGTTGCGTCATTTACTTGATGAACGTGGCATAGCTTATACAGCAACAGATGCTAAAGAACTCGATATTACTGACGGCGTCGCTGTTGATAAATTCTTTGATGAAAATAAACCTGAACTTGTCTATCATTGTGCGGCTTATACAGCTGTTGATAAAGCTGAAGACGAAGGTCGTGAACTTGATGAAAAAATCAATGTTGATGGAACTAAAAATGTAGCCGAAGCGGCAGCACGTGTTGGGGCAACACTTGTTTATATTTCAACTGACTATGTTTTTGGCGGAACTTTGCCAATTGGCCAAGAGTGGCCGGTTGATGCACCAAAAGCTCCTGAATCTGAATATGGACGGACGAAACATCTTGGTGAAGAAGCAGTTGTGGCTTCTGGTGTAAAACATTACATCATCCGTACTGCTTGGGTTTTTGGTTCTTATGGACCAAACTTTGTCTTCACAATGCAAAACTTGGCGACACGTTTTCCAGAATTAACCGTTGTTAATGATCAACACGGCAGACCAACTTGGACACGTACGCTTGCTGAATTTATGGTTTATTTGGTTAATGAAAAAGCTGATTTTGGTTTTTATCATCTAACAAACGATGCTGCGCCTGGTGAAGATGTGACTTGGTTTGATTTTGCCAAAGAAATCTTGAAAGACACAGATGTGCTTGTTAAACCTGTGGATTCAAGTAAATTCCCGGCAAAAGCAAAACGTCCATTTAATTCAACAATGAGTCTTGAAAAAGCAAAAGCGACAGGTTTTGTCATTCCAACATGGCAAGAAGCTTTAGCAAGTATGCTTGAAAAAGGCGATTTGCGTGAAAATAAAGATGGCGTAAAAGGCGAAATTAACAAAAAATAATGACTCTGTCATTAAAATAAACTAATTGAAAATTCTGTCAGCGACCTGCAAAAGCTCGTCAGTACTGACAGAATTCTCATTTTGAGAGGCTGAAATAATCACTAAATAAATTTTAGTGAGTAAAAGGAACAACATGAAAAAACACGTTTTTATCATTGGTAGCCGTGGCTTACCAGCGAAATATGGAGGGTTTGAAACATTTGTTGAAGAACTCGTCAAACATCAAAATAATAAAAATATAAAATATCATGTAGCTTGTCAAAGTGAGAATTCAGACATGGCACTACCTGGAGAACATTTTGAGTATCTTGGAACAGATTGTTTTGTAATTAAGTTACCCAAAATTGGTTCAGCACGTGTGATTGCTTATGATATTTTAGCCATTAATGCGGCACTTAAATATTGTAAAAAAGAAGAAATCAAAGCGCCTATTTTTTATATTCTTGGGAATACAGCAGGTGGATTTATTGGCCATTATGCTAATAAAATCCATAAACTTGGTGGAAAATTATTTGTCAATCCTGATGGATTGGAATGGGAAAGAACCAAGTGGGCAGCACCAATTCGTTCTTATTTGAAATTTGCTGAGAAAAAAATGGTGCGATATGCTGATTTGATTATTTCAGATAACGCAGGAATTAAAGAATATTTAACAAGTGAATATGGACAAGTTGAATCAGAAGTGATTGCTTATGGAACAGAAAAGTTCAAGTCCGATTTGACAGAATCAGAAACTCTGGTAAAATATAAAGTTAATGATTATTATTTGATTGTAGGACGCTTTGTGCCTGAAAATAATTATGAAACGCTAATTAGAGCCTTCATGAAAAGTTCAACAAAACGAGACCTTGTGATTATTACTAATCACGAAGGCAATGCTTACTTCAAAGAATTGCGCGAAAAAACGCAATTCGACAAGGATGCACGAATTAAATTTGTTGGAACAGTCTATAATCAAAACGAATTGAGATATATTCGTGAACATGCCTTTGCTTATTTACATGGTCATGAGGTAGGGGGGACAAATCCTGGATTGCTTGAGGCCATGTGGTCAACAGCGGTCAATGTTGTTTTAGGAGTCAATTTCAACCGGACGACAGCAGGCGATTCCGTCATTTATTTTGACAAGGAAAATTTACTGACAACTTTGTCAGAAGTTGAAGATTTGACCCCAGATGAAGGTCAAAGATTACACGAAAAAGCTCAGGCAATTATCGAAGAAAAATATACTTGGGAGCATATTTGTGCTCAATATGAGGACCTTTTCGCTCCAAAGTTTACTGATGAGTCTGAGCCTTTAAGAAAAACGGAGAACCTAGCTAGAGGCGGAGATGAGAGTTAATATTTTAATGTCAACCTACAACGGCGAGAAGTTCGTCGCTGATCAGATTGTGAGTATTCAAAAACAAACTTATACTGACTGGAATTTAATCATTCGTGACGATGGTTCAAGTGATAGAACCTGCAAAATTGTTGATGATTTTGTCAGTAAAGACAACAGAGTTAAATTAATTCGAGCTGAAAATGTTGGGGTGATTAAATCCTTTCATGAGCTTGTGACAGATAATAACAATGCTGACTTCTATTTTTTTGCTGACCAAGATGACTATTGGTTGCCAGAAAAGCTGTCAGTAATGTTAGAAGAAACTAAAAAACATGATAATAGTAAACCGGTCATGTATTATACAGATTTGAAAGTTACTGACAGAAACCTTAATGTGACTTCGGAATCTATGATACGCAGTCAGTCTGACCATGCAAATACAAAACTTGTTCAAGAATTGACCGAAAATACGGTCACAGGTGGAGCGAGTATGATTAATCATGAGCTTGCACAACTTTGGCAAAGCACAAATGATATTATTATGCATGATTGGTATTTGGCAATTGTAGCAGCTGCACTCGGTGAGTTGGTTTATATTGACCAACCTACTCATCTTTATCGTCAGCACGATTCTAATGTTTTGGGGGCAAGAACCCTCTCAAAACGGATAAAAAAATGGATACACCCAAACTTATGGTTTGAAAAATATTGGTGGCTCATTACAGCCAGTCAAAAACAAGCTCAAAAATTACTGACAGAAAATTTGTCACTAATGTCGGAAGCTGATAGAGCACTTGTCAGTGATTATATCAATATTTTAAAACAACCCAAAGCAGAGCGTCGACAAATTCTTGACCGATATAATTTGCGTAAAAACAAAAATTATCATACAAGTATTTTTCGCGCACTTATCATCACAAAATTTGCATATAAAGGAAAAAAATAAATGAATTTCTTCAGCCGTAGAAATCAAATTCTACTTAAAGAGTTAATTAAAACTGACTTTAAACTTCGTTACCAAGGAAGCGTCATAGGTTACCTATGGTCTATCTTAAAACCCCTTTTACTTTTCTTGATTCTCTATCTCGTCTTCGTAAGATTCATGCGTTTTGGGGAAGCAATTCCTCACTTTGCTGTTGCTCTGTTACTCGGGATTACAATCTGGAATTTCTTTAGTGAAGCAACAAATATGGGAATGCTCTCAATTGTCAGCCGTGGAGATTTATTGCGAAAAGTTAACTTTTCAAAACCTGTCCTCATCTTCTCAGTTGTTGCCAACGCTTTTATTAATTTAATGATTTCTTTAGTTGTCGTTATTATCTTTGCTTTAATTAATGGGGTACAAATGAGCTGGACAGTAATATTCGCCGTTCCTTTACTTCTAGAATTAATCATCTTCACGATGGGAATTGCCTTTATCCTTTCAACCCTTTTTGTTTATTTCCGTGATTTAGGACCAATTTGGGAAGTAGTAATGCAAGCAGCTTTCTACGGAACACCAATTATCTATCCAGTAACACAAATCTCAACTTCACATCTTGAAATTGCCAAAATATTGATGCTTAATCCAATGGCTCAAATTGTTCAAGATATGCGTTATATTTTAACTTTTAGTAACAATGCCAATCCAACACTATGGCAAATGTGGCACAATCCTTTTGTAATTATCATTCCATATATCTTACCGATTCTTGTATTCGGACTTGGACTTTGGATATTTACTAAAAACTCTAAGAAATTCGCAGAAGTTATTTAATTAAGGAGACAAAATGGCTGAATTAGCAGTAAAAATTGATCATGTAAGTAAGTATTTTCGTCTTCCGACAGAAGCGAGTACAAGCCTTCGGACAACTCTTGTCAATCGATTTAGAGGAATCAAAGGTTATAAAGAACAACATGTCCTAAAAGACATTGATTTTGAAGTAGAAAAAGGTGATTTCTTTGGGATTGTTGGTCGTAATGGGTCAGGTAAATCAACACTTTTAAAAATCATTTCTCAAATTTATGTTCCAGAAAAAGGAAAAGTTACCGTTAATGGTAAATTAGTTTCTTTCATTGAACTTGGTGTTGGTTTCAATCCCGAGCTTACAGGCCGTGAAAATGTTTATATGAACGGTGCGATGCTTGGATTTTCAACTCAAGAAATTGATGAAATGTATGACGAAATTGTCGATTTTGCAGAGTTACATGAGTTTATGAACCAAAAACTCAAAAATTATTCTAGTGGAATGCAAGTTCGTTTGGCTTTCTCAGTTGCTATCAAAGCAAGAGGAGATGTTCTTGTTTTAGATGAAGTTTTGGCTGTTGGGGATGAAGCATTCCAAAGAAAATGTAATGATTATTTCTTGGAAAGAAAAAAATCTGGATTAACAACCATTTTAGTTACCCATGACATGAATGCCGTAAAAAAATATTGTAATAAAGCGGTACTTATCGAAGATGGTCTAATTAAAGTTGCAGGAAATGTAGATAAAGTTGCTAACCAATACAGTTTGGACAATTTAAAACGTCTTAGAGCGGCTCAAGAAGAATCAACAGAAGAAGTTGAAGAGTTTGTCAGTGATTTAAAAGTAAATTTATTATCACCAGTACAAACAACGCCAGAACAACCCATTAAATTTGAAGTTTCTTATAATGTTAAAGAAGATATTAAAACTTATGTTGCTTTCTCATTAACCGATGCAGACCGAAATATCTGGATTTATAATGACAACTCAATGGATTACCTGACCGAAGGTCAAGGTGAAAAACGAGCTGTTTATGAATGCAAACTAGACCAAGTTAATAATTTAAAACTCAAGCTACAAGTTTCAGTTCGGAATGCCAAAGATGAAATGGTTGCTTATGATATCGATGAAAAAATCATTATTATTAATCGTCTCGACATTCCAAAAGATGACCTCAGTGCTAAGGATTCAGCAAGCGGCCTAATCTTGCGGAATGGAGATTGGAATTTTGGTTAAAGAAAAGACTAAAACTAAAAAATTAATAAAACCAGAGCGACTTTTTTTAATTGTTGCTCTTGTTGCTGGCTTGATTTTTGCGATTGCTCAACCACTTTTTATTGAGCCCGATTCAAGTTATCATTTTGATAAATCGTCTTATCTTTCAAATACAGTTGTGGATAGAACAAAAATTGGATTTCCTGCTGAGGATTATCAATCAGCACCTCTTCCTTTTACAACGGTCACAACGAAAATGAAAGATGGAACTTATTTCAAAGATTTTTTTGAAACAAAACTTCCACTAGTTTCTAAAAGTAAAGTAACAGATAAGCGTGCCTTAGGAACAAAATGGTATCAGGATATCATGCATTTGATTCCTGCTTTGGGCGTAAAAGTGGGTTATATGATTTACCCATCACTAGGTTCGATGGTCTTGGTTGCTCGGTTATTTAGTTTAATTTTCTTTGTTTTGACGATGTATTTTATCATCAAAAAACTAAAAGCTTACCAAATGATATTCACAATCATATCTGTCACTCCTGTTGCTATTCAATTTGCTACAAGTTTAAGTTATGATTCTTATAATTATATTGTTTTTGCTTGGCTAAGTGCAACCTTGATTAACTTGGCAGTAGAGTTGCAAGAAAATAAAGAAATTCAGCTAAAAGATTTTTTCTTAAGAATTATTCTTCCGTCAATTGCCTTGTATTTTTCAAAGGCCAACTCACGCTTACTTTATTTAATTGTTTTGGCAGTATTTATAGTAATAGTTGCGAAAAAATTAAAACTTAGCTTAACAAAACTACAAGTTCTTATTGGAAGTGGTGTATTAATTGGCCTAGGAGCTTTGGTTTATATTTTTAGATATCATGACCAATTACGCCTTGTAGTAAGTAAGTTCCTTTACACGTTCATGGAGCCTTATTACTCAGTATTAACAACTCAAGTTATCAGTGGAACTTCAACAGCAGCAATACCTGCTTGGTTTTATCCAATCCAATATGGTGCATTAATTCTTTTATTCTTATCTTATACTAAAGAACAAGTGCCGCGTTGGTTTGCATGGTTAGGTTTACTTATTAACTTGATTAATCTGTTTGGAGTATTATTTAAATTTTCCATTGACCCAGCTTTTACTGAACACGTAATCACAGGGCCACAAGGAAGATACTTCACAGTCTTTATCTTACTCTTGGCACCAATTTTGACCCTTCTAGCCCAAAAAATTTCAGTTAAATCAACTGGAAGTTGGTTGAGAAGAATCGTACTTTTTGTTAGTTTAATGGCCCTTGTCTTGAACTTAGGTGTTACCACACTTAGGTCTTACCACTTTCATCTACCAATGGATGAATACCGCTCAGGAATAGAACATTATATCTTTAAATAGGTGAAATTATGGATAAAAAAGTATCAGTCGTAGTGACATGTTATAATCATGAAAAATACATTGAGGAATGCTTGCGCAGTATCTTTGGGCAAACTCATCAAGAAATAGAACTCTTAATTTTTAATGATGGTTCAACAGATGCTTCTGGAGAGGTGATTTCAGAAGTGTTGCAAGATTCTCCGTTTACAGAAACACATTATTTTTCAGAAAAAAATAGAGGTTTGGCCTACGTCCGAAATGATGCTTTGAGTAAAATGACTGGCGATTTTCTGTTGTTCGTAGATAGTGATAACTTTTTAAATGATGATCATATCGAAAAATTACTGACAGAATTGTCAGTAACAAATTCAGACATTGCTTATTGTCAACTTTGGAATTTTAATGCCCAAAGAGACGTTTTACGTCCAGACTTAGAATACAGCTTTGAAAAAGAAATTGTGGGGAATTTAATTGATGCCTCATCACTTGTCAGGACTTCTAAGATTGTTGATGCAAAATTTGATGAATCTTTGAATAACCAAACTCTTGAAGATTATGACTTTTGGCTTAATTTAATTATAAACAATGAAGCAAAACCAGTTTATGTCTCCACTACAAAGTTAAATTATAGAGTATTAAATGAGTCCTTAAGTAAGCGTGGCAATTGGGAAAATTATTATAAATCCTATTTCTATATCATCAACAAATATATTCAAAAAATTCCAGCAGAATTGATAGAAGCCTTACAAAAAAATCTACTACTTTGGGTAGACAACTACCAAAATCTAGTAATTGATAGTGAGCAAAAACTTGCTGACAAAGAACAAGAACTCATTAATCATAATACCCAAGAAGAGATAATGAGAAAAATCATAGCTGACAAAGATACTCATATTGCTAACCAAGAAAAAGTGATTTCTGATATCACCAACTCGCTAGCTTATCGAATATTAAACAAACTTCTACACCCCTTAGGAAAGAAACATGAACAATAAATTATTACTATACGTACATTTTAACCGAAATAACGAATTAAGCGACCATGTTATATATCAACTAACCCATTTACGTCAGAATTTTGAAGAGATTTTCTTCATTTCAAATAGTCAAATGGATGAGAACGATTTATCAACATTAACAGGGCAAAATCTTATTGACGGTTTTATGCAACGTGAAAACAAGGGGTATGATTTTGTCGCTTGGTCAGACGCGATGAAGCATTATGGATTTGATAAATTGGCTTCGTATGATTCCGTTACTGTTATGAATGATACATGTTTTGGTCCTGTTTATGATTTTGAAGGAATTTTAGCAAAATTTGACAAAGATACAAGCGTTGACTTTTGGGGAATTACTAATAATCGAAGCCATAAGGTAAAACCTTGGGAAAATCGAGAAGCGATTGTATTACCAGACCATATTCAAAGCTATTTTGTCAACTATAAACAAAAAATTGTAAAGAGTGAAGCATTTGAAAATTTTTGGGCAAATATTGAAGTTTTAGATGATGTTGTAGAAGTTATCGTAAAATACGAAACAGCAATGACCAAGTATTTTGAAGATGCTGGATTTAAGTCAGGAGTTGTATTTGATACACGTAAAGAAGAGTGGGCAGGCATGCTTGTCCATGATTTTTCCGTATTCAATTTACCAGAATTGTTGAAAAGACACATTCCTTTCCTAAAAATAAAAGCTTTCAGCTATGGTGCAGAAAATATTTATACTCCTTTAGTGATTGAACGTTTAAAACAAGAAACTTCTTTTCCGGTTAAACTTATTGTTAATCACATGACAGAAGTAGATTATCCGGACCGTGAATACATGTTAGAAGAAAAAACACTGAAATTCACAAAAGAAGTAAGTTCGAAAACTAATTTGAAAATTGGTATTCACCTTCATGCATTTTATCTTGACCTAATTCCTGAATATCTTAATTATTTTGATAAATATGTTCAAAATTATGATTTATATATCACCACAGATACAGAAGAAAAGTATGAAGAAATTCTTAAAAATTATCCTCTTCCACAAATAAAAAAATTTATCGTAACCGGTAATAAAGGAAGAGACGTTCTTCCGTGGATGCAAGTTTCAGAATTAATGACAGATTATGATCTTTGCGGACATTTTCACACTAAAAAATCAAAAGATAACGATTGGATTGTGGGAGAATCTTGGAGACGAGATATTGAATATTCTTTATTAGAACCTGCTCAAGCCATTTTTCAAGAATTTGAAAAAAATCCAAAGCTTGGCTTAATGATTGCTGACGTTCCATCATTTTTTGAACATTTTTATGGGCCAACATACATCACCGAACGTGATATTTGGCCAGATATGCAAGAAATTTGGCAAAAAATAGACTTTGAAAATTCCAAAGAATTGAAGCAGAAAGATAGCTATGTGATGAGTTACGGCACAATGATTTGGTATCGTCCTCAAGCTTTGAATAACTTATTAAATGTTAATATTCAGGCTGATGTTCCAGAAGAGCCTTTACCATATAATAGTATTTTACATGCATTTGAACGCCTTCTTGTTTATGTTTCGTGGGCAAATGGTTATGATTTCCGTATTTCTCAAATACAAACAAATAATGGGTTTGTTGCGAACTTTTCAGCAAATCGACTCTTACGTTCTGTAGAGACTGATTTAACACAGACAAAATTGCGGGATCTGGTTGAAATGATCTTTAAAAAGATTAAAGTAATTATTGTATACCGTTTAGGACTTAATAAAAAAAATAAGTAAATTTATGGTAAAATTTATATTAGAAAACTGTACAGAAAGTTGTACAGCGCAAATATTATGAGGAGAACTTGGCACTGTGTCCGAAGACAAGAAAATGAAAATTTTACTAATTATCCCGGCTTATAATGAGGGCGAAGGAATATTAGAAAATCTAAAAATTGTAGAGGACTATCAAGCCACTTGTCCTTATCAATTAGATTATGTAGTGATAAATGATGGGTCCACTGACAACGAAGAAGAAATTTTGACGGCAAACAACATTAACCACGTTGAATTGATTCAAAATCTTGGAATAGGTGGAGCCGTGCAAACAGGTTATCTTTATGCCTTGCAAAATTCTTACGATATAGCCGTTCAATTTGATGGAGATGGTCAGCATGATATCCATTCTTTACCAAATCTGGTAGAACCTATTTTGAATGATGAAGCTGATTTTACCGTTGGTTCTAGATTTTTAGACGAAAGCAATTCAGAATTTAAGTCTTCAAAATCGCGCCAAATGGGTATAAAAATTCTATCATCTTTGATTTATATGTCTTCTAAAATAAAAATTAAAGATGTTACTAGCGGTTATCGAGCAGGAAACCGTAAAGTGATTGAGCAATTTGTTAAAAGATATCCAAGACAATATCCAGAACCCGAAAGCTACATGCACCTCTTTTCTAAAAATATTCGTGTAAAAGAAGTGGGAGTAAGGATGTTTGAACGAACCACTGGAGTTTCAAGTATTAATATGGTAAAAGGAGTCAGTTATATGATAAGTGTATCTTTGGCTATTATTGCGAGCTCATTATTAGGAAAGGAGAAAAAATAATGCCCATTCAACTTCGTATACTAGCAATTATTTTGGCAGCATTCTTCTTTGTCTATACTATTCGTTTAGTTCGTAAAGATAGAGCAGAGATACGACATATGCTAAAATGGTTTGTTCTAGCTCTCATATTGCTTGTTGGTTCTCTTATTCCTGATTTTGGAACGAGTATCGCTCATTTATTGGGAATTGGAACTTTAACCTCACTAGCTTTGTATTTCTTAGTAGGTGCTTTATTACTGATCTGTCTGAAATATCAAATTTCACTAATATCTGCTGAAAAGGAAATAAAGAATTTAGTACAAGAAGTATCTTTACTAAAAAAGAAAATTAATGATGGAGAAGAGAAAGAAGGACATGAATAAAATATTAACTATTACAGTACCAAGTTATAATACTGAAAAATATATTGATGAGTGCATGCCTTTCTTGTTGGATGATTCCATTGTTGATGACATTGAAATTCTTGTTGTAAGTGATGGTTCTAAGGACAAAACAGTTGAAGTTGCTACTAAATGGTCTGAAAAATATCCGCAAACCATTCGAGTTATTGAAAAAGAAAATGGTGGGCACGGCTCTACCATCAACCGTGGAATTCTTGAAGCAAGAGGAAAATATTTTAAAGTAGTCGACGGAGATGATTGGGTAAAAACAGAAAATCTTGTAAAGCTGGTTGATTTTCTAAAAAATACGGATGTAGACTTAATCAATAATCCTTATTTTGAGCATGATGAAGTAACAAAAGCTGAAACTTTAATGATGGAGCTAAAAATAAAGAGTCATCAGCTTAATAATTATGAAGAGATTGTGGAAGCAATCAAGATTCCTCCAATGCACACCGTTACCTATAAAACAGAAATCTTGAAAAATAACAAGATTAAAATTGATGAAAAAATGTTTTACGTCGATGTTGAATACATCACTTTCCCACTTACCTTTGTGAAGACACAAGTCTATTTAGATTTCCCAGTTTATGTTTATCGAGTAAATTCAGGGACACAGAGTATGGCGATTGGAAACATGGTTAAAAATCGGGCCATGCATTTAGCAATGTTAAAACATGAATGGGATTTTATTAAGACGTTGCCACCTGAAACAAGTTCAGTAGTTAAAAAAGTATTGAAACAAAGATTTTCCGAGCTCATTCTTGCTCAATACGTTGTTAATCTATCAATTCCAGAAAAAACAATTCGTCAAAAAGAAATGCAAGATTTCACAAACTTTTTAAGAGCCGAGTCTATTGAAAAAGATGATGAAATTTTATCTTTGAGTAGACTGCTTGTTAAAACAGGTGGGAAAATTATAAATCCAGCGGTCAAATTCCGTAATCTAGTTCAAACGAATAAAACTTGGCGTGTTGTGGAACGTGGACTTTTGAATACTGTTAAAAGGATGAAAAAATAAAGCAAAGTGATTAACGAGAAAATAATAAAAAAAACTTACCCACTTATCAGTGTGATTATTCCTGTACATAATGCAGAAGAATACTTAGAAGAGTGCGTAAATTCTGTTCTTGTTCAAACTTATACTAATCTAGAAATATTGTTAGTTGATGATAATTCAACTGATGGTTCAATAAATTTGGGAAAGCAGCTAGCTCAAAGAGATTCACGTATCCTTCATTTTGTAGAGCATAATGGTAGTGCGGGTTTAACCCGTAACTTTGGTCTAAATCATATGAGTGGTGATTACTTATTTTTTCTTGACTCAGATGATAAAATAAATCCAGAGACCATCGAACACCTATATGATGCCTTGAAAGATGTAAAAATTGGATTTTCAATTTCAAAATTCACTAATAATCAGGATAAGTTTGAAAGAAATCAAGGAATTGGAGAGGTAAAAAAATTATCTGCAAATTTTTTAGAAAAGCTTAAAGGAATTCAAGCAAGTGACTATCCTTCGTTTGGGCCAATAGGTAAGCTTTATACGCGAAATATTTTCGAAGATATTAGATACCCTAATCTTACAATACATGAAGATACAGCAATCATTTTACCAATTGTGGATAGGGCAAAAGATATTTTTCTAGTTGATAGCCTAGATTATTATTATCGTGTTAATTCGGGGAGTATCACCCAGTCAAAAATTACCGAAAAAAATGAAGCTATATTTATAAAAAATGATTTTCAAATAAATTTTGTAAAAGATAAGTATCCTGAAGCTTTAAATTATATTTATCAACTTTGTATGAATGAAAATGACTATGTAGCAATGAAATGTATTAAAGATGGTTCTAGCTATGCAATTCAGCTTTTTGAAAAAATTTATAAACAAAATCAGTATTTTTCAAAGCAAAGTCATAGCCGCAAATTTTTATACAAAAGTAAAATACTATATAAAATATATTTAGGTATTTCAGTAAGAGTGTGGAATAATGATTTTATTCGAGGCTTAGCAAAGAAAATTTTAACATAGAAAGAGTATTTTTATAAATGAGTGAAAAGAAATATGATTCGGAGACTTTGGAACGACTTCAAGAGATACTACGAATGATGTTAGCAGATTTTGATAAAATATGCGAAGATAACGATATTGATTATTTTTTAGTAGGTGGAAGTTTACTTGGAGCTGTAAGGCACAATGGGATGATACCTTGGGATGATGATATTGACGTTGGAATGACTGGTGAGAATTATGATAAATTTATACAAGTCATGAATAATTCACAAAATGAAAAATATAGTCTTATGAGTAGTGAGGGAAATGAAAAATTTCCATATCTTAGATCTGCAGGATTAATGCTAAACGGAACAAAATTCATGGCCGAAATAAGAAGTGAGAGCGAGGAAAGCTATACCACTCAGATCGTACTGGATATTTTAGCATTTGACAATCTAGCAGATAATGAAAGACGTGCAAAAATTCAAGGTATAAAATCTTTCATATATGGGAAACTTTCATATCTTACAACAATTGAAAACCCTACAGTTCATCAAGTAGGAATAAAACTATTTTTTATTAATACTACAATAAAAGTCTTTCAAAAAACATTCAAACTTTTTAAAGTTACCCCTAAATTTTTTATTAAAAAAGGTGAAGGAGTAGCTAGAAAATATAACTCTTCTCAAACGCAAAGAGTAATGTATATGAATCAGTCAAAAATGTTTTCAGAAATTTTTGATCGAAATGACCTCTTACCAACTAGACGTGTTGATTTTGATGGACAAAAAATAAAAATTCCAAAGGAAACAGATAAATATTTGGCTGCACATTATGGTGATTATATGACACTTCCACCAGAAGATAAAAGATATAATCATTATCCGGCCATTTTAGATTTTGGAAAGTATAAATAAGGTAAAATATAATGAAAGATAAAGAAAAAATTGTATTGGTTGCTGGAACTTTTGATATTTTGCATGAGAGCCACGTTAATATGTTGAAAAATGCTAAAAATCTTGGTGACAGATTGATTGTAATGCTATCTACAGATGAATTTAACTGGAATGAAAAATCAAAAAAGGCCTATCAATCGTATGATACTCGTAAGTATATTCTCGAAGCTCTACGTTATGTCGATTTAGTAGTTCCTGAACAAACATGGGATGATAAGACTTTATACATTGATATGTTTGACGTTGATATTTTTGCGATGGGAGACGATTGGCGAGGGAAATTTGATTTTTTAAAAGAAGAATTTCCAAGTTTAAAAATTATGTATTTCCCAAGAGGTAAGACTTCTTCATCGCAGATAAAGAAAGAATTAGGAGAACGTTTTTTAGAGAATTCTGAAGGCCCAAAATAATAATTAACGAAAGCTTTGGTTTGACCTGAGAGAGATTAATAAACCTCTCCAGAGCTAAAAGCTATATTGTAGACTTCTGTACCAGATTGCTATGATTTTGTGTTATTGACGCATTGCTCTTCAAAAACAAAATATTTCCAAAAAGTGAGTTTAAAAATGAAAAAAAGAATTTTATTTGTTGTCCCTGCATGGAATTTAGGAGGGACAGAAATAGTAAATGTGGCAATAGCAAATAAGCTGTCAGAAAAAAATCAGGTAGCTATTTTTACATTGGCTACTCCTCAAAATAAAAATTTACATACTGAATGTCCGCTAGATGGTCAAAGTGATTTTAGTCTAAAAGTTTTTTCTAGAGTGAGTAGTTTGCTAGGTTTGTTACACTTAAATCCTCTTGCCCGTTTATGGATGTCAAAAAAAGCAAAAGAGATTAGTAAGATCTGTCAAAAAGATATGATTGACACTGTTATTATTAGTAGTGGTTTTATCTATCTCATTCCATTTTTAAAGCATCAAAATCCTGAAATAAAATTTATTGCTTGGTGTCATTTTTCTGCAAAATCTTATCAAGAAAAACCTTTCAGATATACTGCCAAATTTTGGCGTGAAGGTTTTGCTATGGCTGATGAAGCTGTATGCTTGACACCAGAGGATAGGGACATCTTTTTGAAAATCAATAAGAAGACACGAGTAATAAATAATCCACTGGTTTTAAAAAATACTCAGGTCTCTGATCTTACTAGCAAGGTTATTTCATGGACTGGAAGAATAGCAAATCCTCAAAAAGGGATAGATTATTTAGCGCAGGTTGCGGGTAAACTTCCAAAGGGCTGGAAAATATCTGTTGCAGGTAATGGTAATATGAAAGAATTCCAGACTTATTTGTCTGAAAATGATGCAGAAGAAAGAGTGATTCTTCAAGGAAGCTTATCTGGCGAGAAACTTCGGAACCATTATTCAAACAGTTCAATTTATTTGATGACCTCAAGATTTGAAGGTCTGCCGTTAGTCCTTGTGGAAGCTATGAGTTTTGGTCTACCAATAGTAGCCTTTGAACAGAGCGGGAGTCGCTATGCTCTTGATTACGGAAAAAATGGGATTCTTATTGAAAATGGAAATGTAGAAGAAATGGTTAGACAGCTTACGAATCTTATTAATGATTTTGAAGAAAGAAAAAATTATCAAGAAAAATCATTGGAAAGATTAAAAGAGTTTACTATTGACAGAGTAGCACAGGAGTGGGAAAATATTATCTGATATGGCTAGGAATAAAATACTAGCTATTTTCGGAAAGAAAACTTCTAAAGATGAAAGTTAAGAAAAATTGAAAAAATATTATATTAATGCAGTCCAGGGTGAAAATATGAATGCTGGTTCAAAAGCCGTGAACGATGCCAGCAAAATTTTTAAAAGCTTAGGATATGAAGGATTACTTCCAAAGGTAAATATAAAAAATAAATATTTAAGATTTTTATACAGTTATATAATTTCTATACAAGTCATGATAAGAGTGTTATTTCTTCCTAAAGGGAGTCAAGTTGCATTAAATTTTCCTCCTATTTTTTATTTTGAACGAGTTAGCTTATATTTCTTAAAAAAACGTTCTAAATATCTACATGTTTTTGTTTTAATACACGATATTTATGAATTACGTTTAGGAAGTGAAAATCCAACGGCTTATCGAAATCTGATGAACTATAAAGACAGTAATTTTTATTTTATTGCTCATAATAACAAAATGATAAGTTGGCTTATTAAAGAAGGGTATGAAGAAAAGCATCTTATTAATTTAGAAATCTTTGATTATCTGACTACAATTAGCGATAATGCTGGTGGGAAATTTAATAAAGGGATAGTAATTGCAGGAAATTTAACTCCTGAAAAGTCTCAATATTTAGAGAAGTTATCTAGAATTCCAGAAATTAATTTTAATTTATATGGTCCTAACTTGGCAAAAGAAGTAGCAGAGGGGGAAAATATCCATTACTTCGGTAGTTTTCCATCTGACGAAGTTCCTAATGTTATTGAAGGCTCATACGGATTAGTATGGGATAGTGAAAAATTAGAGGGGGGAGTTGGTACATACGGTAATTACCAACGCTATAATAACCCTCATAAAACCTCTCTATATTTAGCAGCAGGGTTTCCTGTGATTGTTTGGAAAGAGGCTGTTTTGGCTGAATTCGTTTTGGAAAACAATTTAGGATTCGCTGTTAACAGCTTATTAGATTTGCCTGAAAAAGATTGCGGAAATTTCAGAGGAAGATTATAATAAGATGATAACTAATGTTCAAAAAATGGGAAATAAAATTCGCTCAGGCTACTTTTTGAGTGAGGCCTTAAAAAAAGCTGAAAACATTCTTGAGGAGAATAAATAATGAAATATAATACTAATAACTATGACTATTTAATTGTTGGAGCAGGACCTTACGGTGCAATTTTTGCTCATGAAGCAGCTAAGCGTGGTAAACGTAGCTTGATTATTGAGCGACGTGCACATGTTGGTGGAAACATGTACACTCATAAAGAACATGGTATCAATGTCCATGACTTTGGAGCACACATTTTCCATACAGACAATAAAGAAGTTTGGGATTATGTTAATCAATTTACAGAGTTCAATGGCTATATTAACCAAGTAGTAGCTAATTATAAAGGTGAACTCTATAATCTTCCATTCAATATGAATACTTTTTATCAAATGTGGGGAGTGAAAACTCCAGAAGAAGCAGCGGCAAAAATTGAGGAGCAAAAAGTTGCTGCAGGTCGTTCAGGTATTCCAAAAAACCTTGAAGAACAAGCGATTTCTTTAATTGGTACTGATATTTATACAAAATTGATTAAAGGATATACAGAAAAACAATGGGGGCGTAAAGCAACAGAACTTCCAAGTTTTATTATCCGTCGTTTGCCAGTTCGTTATACTTTTGATAATAACTATTTCAACCATCGATATCAAGGAGTTCCAGTAGATGGTTATAGAGCAATTTTTGATAAGATGCTGGATTCTGATTTGATTGATGTTCAAGTAAATACTGATTTTTTCTCAAATAAAGAGGATTATTTAGCGGAATTCCCTAAAATTGTTTATACAGGAATGATTGACCAATATTTCGACTATGAATTTGGAGAATTAGAGTATCGCTCAGTTCGTTTTGAATCAGAAACTTTTGAAACGGATAACAAGCAAGGAAATGCTGTTATTAATTATACAGATGCTGAAACTCCGTTCACTCGAGTGATGGAATGGCGTCATTTTGACAAAAAAGGCGATGATAATAAAACAATCATCACTAAAGAATATCCTCAAGATTGGGATCCTACAAAAGAAGCCTATTATCCTGTCAATGACACTAAAAACTCAGAACTTTTTAAGAAATATCGTAAATTAGCGGATAATGAAAAAACGGTTATTTTTGGTGGTCGTTTGGGAAATTATCAGTATTATGATATGGACCAAGTCTTTAATGCAGCTTTAAAGGCTGTGGAGAAGGAATTTAAAGATTGAAAGTATTAAAAAACTATCTTTTGAATAGCTCTTACCAGCTTTTAATTGTGATTATTCCAATTATCACAATACCCTATATTTCCAGAGTACTAGGAACAACAGCCATAGGTATAAATACTTTTACTTATGCGATTATCCAGTATTTTGTATTAGCTGGTTCAATTGGGATAACAACTTATGGAAATCGAGAGATTGCCTATCATCAATCTAACAAAGAAAAGAGAAGTCAAATTTTTTGGGAAATTTCATTTTTGAGATTTTGTACAATTGCTCTCTCTTTTCTTGTTTTCTGTGTTTTCTTGGCTTTTCAAAAACAGAATTTTGAAATTTATCTTTTGCAAAGTATTGCAATTATCGCTGCCGCTTTTGATATCTCTTGGTATTTTATGGGAGTGGAGAACTTTAAGCGGACCGTTGGTCGTAATTTTATTGTCTCTATTATCTCGGTTATTTTTATCTTTACTTTTATTAAGAGTCCAAAGGATTTACCTCTTTATGTACTGATTATTACTGGTACATCTTTGATTGGAAATCTTTCTCTTTGGCCTTATTTACGTAAGGAAATTTTTGCTCCCAAATGGAAAACACTTGCCTTAGGTCATCATTTAAAACCAACATTATTACTTTTTTTACCACAAATTGCAACACAAATTTATACAATTGCCAACAAGACGATGATTGGGATTTTTGATGGAAAAACGGCATCGGGATTCTTTAGTCAATCAGATAGTCTAATTAAAGTAACATTGAGTATTGTCACCTCTTTGGGTGTAGTCATGCTACCTCACGTTTCCAATCTTTTTTCAAAAGGAAAAATTAAAGAGGTTCAGGATACCTTAAAAAAATCCTTTGTTCTTATGACTGGACTTGCCATACCAATAATGTTTGGGGTGATGGGAATAGCACTCAATTTTGCGGGCTTCTTTTTTGGTTCAAAATGGGTAGCTGTAGGACCTTTGTTAATGATGGAAGCTCCAATTATTGTTTTTATTGCCTGGAGTAATGTTTTGGGAATCCAATATCTCCTTCCTTTAAATCGAATGCGAGAGTTCACTACTTCGGTAACAATTGGAGCAGTTCTTAATATTTTACTTAACTTTGTTTTAATTCCGTCTTTAGGGCTTACAGGGGCAATGATTGCGACGGTAATTGCTGAGGCCGCGGTAACAATTTATCAATTCTATATTTTGAGAAATGATTTTGAGATAGGGACAATGATTCTATCATGTTGGAAGTACTTTTTATCCGGTGCGATTATGTTTGGGGTTGTTTTCTATCTCAACAATTTATGGAAGATGAATTTCCGTAATCTTTTATTTCAAATAGTGATTGGTGCTATAATATATATAATTCTTAATATCTTATTGAAAACCAGTCTTTTTATTGAAGTCAAAAAGATTGTAAGTAAAAAATAACCCTTATACTAAATGATTGGAGAATAAAATGTATAAAAATGTAACCTTCTTAGTCACTCTCATTGGGGTGCTGGGGCTATTCCTCTTTACTTTTTCTGAAGGACAGGTTGTGAGCGCCTCGGGTAAAACCTCTACTGCGAATCTATCAATAAAAGTCACTGCCTCAGGAGAACCGATTCAAAATGGGACCTTTGCGGCTGGAAATTATCAAACGGCCTATGAACATATTAAGTCGGGGACTTTTCCGAGTTCTGTCACGAATTCTTCGGCTTGGCGAGGGACACAAAATACTGAACACGTGATAGTTGTTGCCAGACTAACTGTTGGAGAAAATAATAAACATTCTGATAGTGAAGCAAAAACGATAATTTCGACACTCTTTAGTACAAATTTTACACTTCTTCAGTCAATTAATGAAACAAATAATGGAACAGATATTATGTCTTTTAATCCTCCTAGCAACTTTGTTAGAATGCGAACTCCTAGTGGTTCAAATGAAACAACCGATGCTAAAGGGAGAGCTGTTGCAAAAGTTCCGACAGGACTGACAGCGATTGTGGATGGAAGTAGTAAAGGAATTGTAGAGCTAATTGATGTAACCTCTGGTATGGGGGAAGTTAAATTGGACACGGATAGCTCAGGACTTTCGCTCTCTTTTGCCTCTGGGAACTCTAAAAGTACTCAACCTAGGACAGTTGAGCTAAATCAGGAACTACATTATATGCTCAAAGTAAATAAAAAAATGTTAAGTCCTACCGCTTTGACAAAAATTGTTCTTAGACCGGATGCTAATATTATTATTGATGAGACATCAGTTCCCAACACGGTAAATTCATTAATCCCACCCATCATTAATCCTGGGGTAACATTTGACCCATTGTCTAGTTCGGATCAGTTAAGTAAGGTTGCTGAAACAATAGGACAGACTTTAATTTCTTCGCAAATTAATATGTACGAATTGACAATTCCACCAACAGATAGTGATGTATCAATTGATATAAAAGCACATCTTTCCCCTGTTGTCTACTTAAATGATATATTGATTCAACAAGGAACGAGTACTAATACTACAAAAATGAATATTCCAATTCAAGTATCTAGCTCTCCAGATAATAATTTTGGTATGACAGCTAATGTTATCTCCCAAACAACAGGGACTCAGATTACTTCATCTGCTCCTAAAGTAAACACAACTGGTATTAACTTTGTTGAAGTAGATGCGAGTAAAAACAAAATGGTAAGGGATGCCGTTTATGTTTTGGGAAAGACTGTCGGTAGTAAGAAGTATCTGTATGATAGTCAAGGAAAGTGGAGTCAAATTCAAGACCTTTCTGCGGCAGTTCCGACAAGTTATACCTTGCTAAGGGGAGGAAATCAATATGTTTTTGGCGATAATGAAGTAAGTCCTATTGAGTTGAATAATAGTAGATTCAATTATGATTATGAGCGTGATACTAAGATTAACCAATCTTTAATAAAACTATTTGGTTTGGGTGAAGGAAAAGATTATTTTCTCTATCAAGTAGCTACTCCCGCTAATTATTCTGTTGATAAAACACCAATTAATTTCTCCATTTTTTCAGAAAATATAGTTTCTCCTAATGGTAGTCAACTTATTAAAACCAGCATCAAAACGGCAGTCAATCAATCGTTCAAAATAAATGGTCTTATTCCAGACTATAGTGCAGGAACGAATGAATATAATGTCTTGGCTGTTACTCCTCAAAAAGAGGTTCATTTTAGTGCTCTGAAATCAATAATTTTTCCACTAGCGTTATTTGTTTTAGGTATTTTGGTTATTGGTGGTCTTTTAGTGAGGGTGGTGTAATATGGATACAGTTAGATATAGAAGAAATGATCATTATCAGAATAAACAAGTTAGTAAGAGGTCTAGACTCTCATTTAACGAAGAAACTATAAAGAAGAAAATCCATAAATTTTATTTAACAATTGCCCTTTTCTTTGGAGTTGTTTTATCAATAGGAATGCCATTCTTTAACGAACCAGATGGTGTTTACCATTTTGTTAACTCAAGTAATATTGTCCACCTGACGACAGATATAACGGTTTATGGCGAAAATTCAAAATGGTTTGGGAATCAATTTATTAATCAAAAACCTGCTTATCAGAATGGAGATTACTTTAAAAAATACTTTGAAACTGAAGTTCAAAGAATGCCTATGAGTAAACTTCCTAGGTCTACGGAGTATCCTAAAGTATTATCTTATAATTTTTTGGGACATATAGTACCCGCTGCTGGAGTTTGGCTAGGGTATCACATCTATCCTTCAATGGGAATGATGATAGTATGTGCACGACTTTTATCAATGTTTGTCTATAGTTTGATATTATTTTTTATAATCAAATATGTTAAAAGAGGGAAATTGGTATTTACAATAATTGGACTTAGTCCTGTTGTAATGAATACTTTCTCTAGCTTATCTTATGACGGATTAACATTAGTTCTCGCGGCTTTTCTTGTAGCTATTGGTATTAATATGGTGGACAAGGGTAGAGTAACTCCTTTTAATCTAATCCCCATGATTATTAGTTCAATCGCCGTATATTTTGCTGCAAAAACCAATATTAAACTTTTAATTCTTATTGTTCCTATAATAATTTTATCTACTCTTATGAAAGGTAAAATAAGAAATAAAATTAGTAAACTTCCTGGTAGGTTAAAATTGATAACAAGTGTTATTCTTTTAATCGTTGTTCTAATTGGTGGGGCTGTATATGCTCAACGATATGGTGGATTAGGCTTGGTTATTTATAAGCTATTTATGAATTTTTCATATAACTTCAACCCTAATATAAATGTACAGGATATCAATACTATTCTTGTTCAGCCATTAGCTACGCATAATATGATGCCATTTTGGCTTACAAGTGTATGGTTTATAATGATTTTAGCGGCAGCTTTCGCAGAAACTAAGTTTGTTAAAGATCCTTTAATTTGTTATGGTGCTTTAGGCCTTTTCATTCTAAACATATTAGCCCTTTATGTGAATTTCTTTACGGGATATTCTTCAGGAGCGAATGGAGCTAATGGGGCAATTGGTGGGGTTCAAGGGCGCTACATAACCCCGATGTTCTTTTTACTGCCACTATTTGCTGGGAATGAACACTTTGAATTAAAGGTTGTTTCTTACAAGACAATTGCTTTGTTTTCTGGTGTGATTATAGTAATTTCTAATAGTCTTTTACTTTTTGATACTTTGTTTACAATATTAAAATTTTAAAAAGTCACCTTTTATTTTTTAGGTTTTAGTTGAAGATTATTAGACTGAGTAAATATAAAAAAACTAAGAAAATTTTCTTAGTTTTTTATTTTAATTAACTTTCCACGCGACTGCACCATACTTCCAACCTAGTCTGAGGAGGTTGTCTTGTTCATAGGAATTTGTGGTGTAGTTGTGTGATCCTGAGGAAGCGTTTGGATTGTAGGCAACATAGAGATTTTTGGAACCGTTTGAGTAAAAAGCTGCTCCTCCGTTATTGTCCCAACGCCAACCTTTGCTAACGAGTTGCTGTGCTTCATATTTGCTCATGGTGTAATAATGATCTCCACCTTTTGCATTAGGATTATAAACTCGGTAAACGGGTGAACCAGTTGAGGAAGAAAGCCAACCGATTCCTTCGTAACGCCAACCAACATTTTGAAGATTAGTTTTTTCGGCAAAATTTAATGTATAAAAATGTTCACCTGTGTTGGCATTGTAGAGACGATAGACATCTTGTAAATTTTGTGAAGGAGCGCTGAAGATATTATTGTAGTCAATTGAAGTATCTAAGTTATTATTTAAAAGATTTGATGTTCCACCTTTGAAACGCATTTGGCTGGTATATTGCCAAGCACCGTATTGAGTATTTTTCAGATTGTTGGAAGAGGGAGTACCATAGAGATACTGTGCAGCCCAAACTTTTTTTGCTCCACCAAGAGTATTATAATTCATTTGGCAAGTTGCTGTATTTGTGCCTAACCAAGAAGATGAGGTATAAAATATCGTGTTGCTGTATCCTTGGCTTTTTAGTTGGCTGGCAAATTTTGCAGCAGCAGTTGCCCAGTCAACGTTAGCGGGATTCGGACCAATGATTTTTCCAGAGCTATCTTTATAAGGTTGTTCACAATCCATAATCATGACAATATTTGTAGAGAGTCCTAATTTTTTTGCCGTATTTGCAAAATAATTGGCTTCTTGTACAGCCAAGGAGTTACCAGCATCTTGAGAGTTAGCTCCTTGCAAGGTAGCATAATGATAGACGGCAATATTTAATCCAGCACTTTTGGCCATTTGAATCTGACTTGAAGCATACGGATTGATATAGCCTGTTCCTTCAGTCAATTTAATAATAACAGTTTTGACACCTGCTGCTTTTATTGCATTAAAATCTGCTTGGACCATCCAAGATTGATGACTAGAAATATCAACGGCATCTTTTCTTGGCAGAGATGTATTATCTGAATAAAGAATATCAGGAGCATTCGCAGCTGGTATGGCTGCTGCGAAAGAACGTGCTCTGATTGATGGTACTTCAGCTGCGTCTGTACTGGTACTTTCATCTGAAGCCTGCTGCTCTTGTTCTTGTTTGATGTAGTAGCCCATTGGATGGTCATCTTGACTAACATTATCTTCAGCAAATACTGGTTTGGCCATAAATAGCCCTGACAATAGAATTAGGGGAATAATGTGGGATTTTTTCAGTTTCATTTCTAAATTTTCAGCTTTCCTTTGTGTGGATGAAAAATAAATGGTTTCATATAATATTTTACAATGAGGACAACAAAGCTTTGTTGCGTTTTAGTAAAAAATAACTAACATTTTAATGAAAATGTTTTCTTTGGGTTTTAAATGTAATTTTAAACAGTATTTTTTTACCCTGTATAATATATGTTACCATATTTAAGGCGAGTTTATGAAATAATAAGGTAATTATGAGTTTAAATTTTGCATATTTTTTATTTAATCTGTTTTCTACTGTTGAAATGCTTTGGGAATAGTGGTAGAATAGTAAAAATAAAAAATTGGCGAATGCCATAGAAATATAGCTATATTGCTTATATATAGCACGATAATGGAGGAATATTTTCGATGTCAAACTGGGAAACTAAGTTTTTGAAAAAGGGATTTACTTTTGATGATGTATTGCTGATTCCAGCAGAGTCTCATGTTTTACCAAATGAGGTGAGTATGAAGACAAAGTTGGCTAAAAATTTGACTTTGAATATTCCAATTATCTCTGCTGCCATGGATACTGTAACTGACTCAAAAATGGCTATTTCAATGGCGCGTCAAGGTGGACTTGGTGTAGTTCATAAAAATATGTCTGTTGAGGAACAAGCTGAAGAAATTCATAAAGTGAAACGTTCAGAATCTGGTGTTATTACAGATCCGTTTTTCTTGACTCCAAATCATAAAATTGAAGAAGCTGAAAACTTGATGGCAACTTACCGAATTTCTGGTGTACCAATCGTTGATACGCTTGAAAATCGTAAATTGGTAGGGATTATTACTAACCGTGATTTGCGTTTTATTACGGATTATAATCAACAAATCAAAAATATGATGACTTCTGAAAATCTGATTACTGCTCCGGTTGGAACAACTTTAGATACAGCTGCTCGTATTTTGCAAGAGCATAAAATTGAAAAATTACCTTTGGTTGATGAAGCTGGTAAATTGGCTGGTTTAATTACAATTAAAGATATTGAACGGGTGATTGAATTCCCAAATGCTGCTAAAGATGAGCAAGGTCGTTTGCTTGTTGCTGGAGCAGTTGGTGTATCTTCTGATACTTTTGAGCGTGCGGAAGCTTTGTTCGCTGCAGGGGCTGATGCGATTGTTATTGATACGGCTCATGGACATTCAGCGGGTGTTTTACGTAAAATTCGTGAAATCCGTAATCATTTCCCAGACCGTACTTTGATTGCTGGTAATATTGCTACTGGTGAGGGTGCTCGTGCTTTGTTTGAAGCTGGTGTTGATGTGGTTAAAGTTGGGATTGGGCCTGGTTCTATCTGTACGACTCGTGTTGTTGCTGGTGTAGGTGTTCCGCAAATTACAGCCATTTATGATGCGGCAAATGTGGCGCGTGAATTTGGTAAAACAATCATCGCTGATGGTGGGATTAAATATTCTGGTGATATTGTTAAGGCACTTGCTGCTGGTGGAGATGCAGTTATGCTTGGTTCAATGCTTGCAGGTACTGACGAATCTCCTGGTGAATTTGAAATCTTCCAAGGCCGTAAGTTTAAAACTTACCGTGGAATGGGTAGCTTGGCAGCAATGAAAAAAGGTTCTAAAGACCGTTATTTCCAAGGGGCTGTTAATGAAGCTAACAAACTTGTTCCAGAGGGAATTGAGGGACGTGTGGCTTATAAAGGAACAGCGACAGATATCGTTTTCCAAATGCTTGGTGGTTTGAAAGCAGGAATGGGATATACTGGTGCGGCTGATATTACTGCTTTGCATGATTCAGCACAATTTATCGAAATGTCTGGTGCTGGTTTGAAAGAATCACATCCGCATGATGTACAAATTACTAAAGAAGCACCTAACTATTCTGTACAATAAAAATTACTGACAATAATTCTGTCAGTAAAAAAAGGGAATTGACAAGTTGTCGTTCTCTTTTTTATTTTGAAATTTACTGACAGAAAAATTTGTCAGTAAAAAGATGATAAAATAGGTCTTTTATTATAGGAAAAAAGGCTAAAAATGCTGTTGAAATGTGGTATAATAAGCAATATGATTGAAAATGAAAATACAATGGAAGATTTGTACTGTATTGGTTGTGGTGCAAAAATTCAAACTGAGGATAAAAATGCACTTGGCTTTTTGCCTGCGGGTGCTTTGAAGAAAAAAATAGCTGAACGCGACCAAATGGAAGCTGTTCAGGCTGGAGATGAGGGAAGCGAAGCTTCTATCAAAACTGAGGATTTATACTGTCAGCGTTGTTTCCGCTTGCGTCATTATAATGAGATTGCACCGACAAGTTTGACGGATGCAGATTTTTTGCGTCTACTTAAAGAAATTGGTCAACATGATGCTTTGATTGTCAATGTGGTTGATATTTTTGACTTTAATGGCTCTTTGATTCCTAACCTTCATAAATTGACTGGTGGAAATGATTTACTCATGGTTGCCAATAAACGTGATGTTTTACCAAAATCACTAAAAGTCGGGAAATTAACTGCTTGGTTGAGAGAACAAGCGGCTTCACGTTCGCTTAAACCTAAAGATATTTTAGTGACCTCGGCTCAAAATAAAGATGATGTGGCTGAATTGATGGAAGCTATTGAATACTACCGCCGTGGGCGTGATGTCTATGTGGTTGGGGTAACGAATGTTGGTAAATCAACTTTGATTAATGCAATTATTAAATCAGCTTCAGGTTCTGAGGATGTGATTACAACTTCACGTTTCCCTGGGACAACCCTTGATAAGATTGAAATTCCGCTTGATGAAGATTCGGCATTGATTGACACACCGGGGATTATTCACCGTGGGCAAATGGCTCATTATTTGGAACCAGAAGATTTGAAATATGTATCACCGCGTAAAGAAATTAAACCGAAAACTTATCAACTCAATCCTGAACAAACATTGTTCTTTGGTGGTTTGGCACGTTTTGATTTTATAAGTGGCGAACGTCAAGGAATGACGGCTTATTTTGACAATGAAATCAATGTTCATCGGACGAAACTTGAAGGTGCAACTGAATTTTATGAGAAGCATAAAGGAGAACTCTTGGCTCCTGCTTTAGTTGGTGCCAAATTGGTTCGTCGTGAGTTTAAAATCACTGACAAATCAGACATTGTCTTTTCTGGTCTTGGCTGGGTTCGGGTGCCACAAAAAGCAGTTGTTGCAGCTTGGGTGCCAGAGGGTGTGGATGTAGTTGTTCGTAAGGCTTTGATTGGGTAAAAAATATTCACAGTTTGTCTTGTGAAATTACTGACAGAATTTCTGTCAGTAAAATCTTGGAGGATTAAAATGGAAGAGACTAGCCAGGATATTGGTTTTACGCGTAATAATCAGTGGTTTCGATATCGGGCAGCTGGAATTATTATTAAAGATGAAGCTGTTTTAATGGTTGGCAATGACCACAATGATTATTATTATTCGGTTGGTGGTGCTGTGCAATTGGGTGAAACGGCCGAGGAGGCTTGTCTGCGTGAGCTTTATGAGGAAACTGGTTTACATCTTGAAATCGAAAGATTAGCTTTTATCCATGAAAATTTTTTTACGGGTCAGGAAAGTGATTTTTTAAATAATGTCAATTGTCATGAATTGAGTTTTTATTTTCTGATGAAACCACTGACAGAAAATCTGTCAGTAAAATCGGAGAGTTTTGGGACTGATGGTAGCAAAGAATTTTTGAAATGGATTCCAATTGCTGAGTATAAAAATTACAAAGCTTTCCCGACATTCTTTGCTGACGAGCTGAAAAATCTGTCAGTAAATTCTCAAATCAAAATAATTGTGACAGCTGAATAAATAAATGAGCAGAGTTTGACTCTATAACAATTTTAGTCTAAACTCAGCTGACAAAAATAAAAAAGGAAAATTTTACTAAAAATTTGATAGATTTAGAAGAAAAACAAGAAAGAGTTCTCCTTGCAGGAGTGGAAACAGCTGAAAATTTTCAGGCTTTTGAGTCATCAATGATTGAACTTGCTGAACTGACAAAAACAGCTGGCGGCTTGGTTATTGACCAATTCACTCAAAAAAGAGAACGTCCAGATAGTCGGACAATGATTGGTTCTGGAAAATTAGAACAAATGCGTTGGGCGATTGAAGTGGGTGAAATTGATACGGTTATTTTCAATGATCGCTTATCACCAAGGCAAAATGTCAATTTAGAGGAAGCTTTGGGTGTCAAAGTCATCGATAGAATGCAATTGATTTTGGATATTTTTGCTATGCGTGCGCGCTCGCATGAAGGAATGCTTCAAGTTGAAGAAGCCCAGCTCAATTATCTTTTGCCTCGTTTGGTGGGACAAGGGATTATGCTCAGCCGTCAAGGTGGGGGAATTGGTTCTAAAGGGCCGGGTGAAACCAAGCTTGAAACAGATCGACGTTATATTCGCACTCGAATTGAAAACATTGATAAAGCCCTAAAAAAAGTTGAAAAAACAAGGGAAAATATCCGCCAAAAACGCTCAAAATCAGGAATTTTTCGGATTGGTTTAATTGGTTACACCAATGCCGGAAAATCCAGCATTATGAATGCTTTAGTTGGGCTTGATAAAGAACAATATGAGCAAAATGAACTTTTTGCGACTTTGGATGCCACAACAAAAGCAGTTAAATTGGTTGAAGATTTTACGGTGTCACTGACCGATACTGTCGGTTTTATCCAAAACCTGCCAACAGAGCTGATTAAAGCATTCAAATCAACACTAGAAGAATCAGCTAATGTTGATTTACTGATTCATGTTGTGGATGCCAGCAACCCTCATCACGAAATTCATGAACAAACAGTTTTAAAAATCATGGAAGATTTGAAGCTTACCAATATTCCTGTGCTGAATGTTTATAATAAAATGGATATAGCACCAAGTGATTTCTTACCAACTTTATCACCAAGTTTACAACTCTCAATTAAATCTGAAAGTGGCGTGCAATGGCTGAAAACAGCAATTTTGGAAAAATTACATGAACTTTTTGATGCTTTTGAGTTAGAGTTACCTTACGAAAAAGCCTATCAGTTACCTGAATTACGAAAAAGTGCCTTGGTGCAATCAGTGGTTGAGGGTGAAAAAGGATATCTGATTAAAGGATTGATTGCGCCTGAATTGAGTTGGAAATTACCCAATAACTAAAGGTTGCCGGAAATTTTAAAAATAGAAATAGGAAAAAATTAAATCATGGAAATGAACGGAAAACAAAAACGCTACTTGCGTAGCTTGGCAGTTAATATTAAACCAATTGTTCAAATTGGCAAAAGTGGTTTGTCTAATGAAATTTTGACAAGCATTCGCTCGGCTTGCGATGCACGTGAACTAATCAAAGTTAATATTTTACAAAACTCAGATGAAGTGGCAACAGATGTGGCAGAAGCAATTGAAGAAATGGGACTTGATGTTGTTCAAATCATCGGTCGAAATCTCATTGTGTTTAAAGTTTCTGACCGCAAAGAAAATCGCAAAATTTCGGTTGAAGTTAAAAATATTGTGAAATAAAGTGTTCTAAAAAATAATCAAAGACTAAGATATAATGGGTGAACAAATGGCAATAGATTTATTGACTCCTTTTACAAAGGTAGAATTAAAAGCTAAAGAAGACGAGAAACGACGGGCAATCGGACTTTTTTGGGGTAATTTTAATCCTGTTCATGTTGGCCATTTGACAATTGCTGACCAAGTGCGCCAAGAACTTAATTTGGAAAAAGTTGTCTTTTTACCAGAACATAATACTGACGGGCATGTTGCAGCTATGCTGACCGCAGCTATTGAAGATTGTCCTGGTTTAGAAGTAGACGCTTGTCGCCTGAAAGCTAAAGATGGCGCTGATATTTATCAAACGGTACTTGAGCTTCATGAAGAAAATCCAGATTGTGATTTTTATTTTATTATCGGTGGTGACATGATTTCTGGTTTAGCTCATTGGGCACATATTGATGAGTTATTAGAATTAGTTCAATTCGTTGGGATTCGTAGGCCTCGTTATCGGGCAGGAACTTCTTATCCGATTATGTGGGTGGATGTTCCAATGATGGATATTTCTGGAAATTTGATTCGGGAACAATTGCACCGTGGAATTAAACCACATTTTCTTTTGGCACCGAAGGTTTTAGATTACATTTTGAAAGAAGGCTTATATGTTTGACTTTTATCCAGAAGTGAATTTATCAAGAGAGGATTTGTTAGCGAAAATTGCTAGCATGGTCAAAAAATCACGTTTTGAACATATGCTCGGTGTGGAAAAAGCAGCGATTGCGTTAGCGCAAAAATATGAAGTTGACCCGCATAAAGCAAGTTTAGCTGGACTTTTACATGACTATTGTAAAGAAGTGGATGATGAAACTTTTCTAGCCTTGATTGATAAATATGGCTTAGATTCTGATTTGAAAAATTGGGATAATAATATTTGGCATGGAAAAGTCGGAATTTATAAAATGCGTGAAGATTTTGGACTTGAAGATGAAGAAATTTTAAGGGCGATTGAGATTCATACGGTCGGAGATAAAGAAATGTCTGGTTTGGCTAAGGTGTTGTATGTAGCAGATTACATTGAGGAAGGTCGAACATTTCCTGGGGTCATTGAAGCCCGTGCCGTTGCTAATCAAGATTTAAATCAAGCAGTTGCTTTTGAAACCATGCGTTTGGTTGAGTATTTGGCAGAACGTCGTTTGACCATTTACCCTCAAACTTTTGAAGCCTATAATGCTTTTATTGGTTATTTGTCTTGAAATATCGTTAGAGATAAACTGCTTATTATGAACAGAGGAAAATGAATGATTAGAAAAGCTGAAATGAAAGATTATCTTGACATTGCTCGCCTTTCTGGAGTACTTGGTTATCCAATTTCTGAAGCGGCTGTCAAGAAAAATCTTGCACGTATTTTAAAAGATGCTGACCATGAATTTCTTGTTTTTGAATTGGGAGAAAGAGTGACAGCTTTCATCGAAGCGGAAATTTATGCTCCGGTTTATGCTGAACAAGTGATGCTAAATGTCTTAGGTTTAGTTGTGGATGAAAAAAATCAAGGACAGGGAATTGGGGCTCAATTACTTAATGCCTTAGAAGAAAAGGCTAAAGCGAGAGAGATTAAAGTTATTAGACTGAACTCCGGAGTGCAAAGGCATGAGACGCATCAATTTTATGAACATCAAGGTTATACCAGTAATCATTCACAGAAGCGTTTTTTAAAATTTCTCTAAAAATAATGAATATAACAGGCAACTTTTGGTTGCTGTAACTTTTTATGTTAAAATAAGTGGGTCTAGTTTTTACATTTGATTGTAAAGGATCTAGAGAAAATGAATAATAAATCTTAAAAAGATTTTTAATGAATAAAAAGAGGCAAAAAGTCTCGGAGGAAAGAATTGGATTCAAAAAAATTACTTGAAGTGGTTGTAAAAGCAGCCGATGATAAAAAAGCACTTGATATTGTGGCCTTAGATATGTCTGAAGTGACATTTGTTGCAGATTATTTTGTGATCATGGAAGCAATGAATAGCCGTCAGTTAGATGCAATTGCTGATAATATTGCTGAAGCGGCTGAACTTGCTGGAGCAAAAGCAGCAGGTCATATTGAAGGCGATGCAAAAACAGGTTGGGTTTTGATTGACCTTGGTGATATCGTAGTCAGTGTCTTTGGACATGATGAACGTGGACACTTTAATTTAGAAAAACTTTGGTCTGATGCACCAATGGTAGATATTTCTGGATTTATGGCTGAATAATTAATAGCTTTGTCGGTCTTACTGACAGAGCTCTTATTTATTTTAAAATTTACTGACAGCCCTATTAAAAGAGCTGTCAGTAATTCTAGAAAGGGCTGAAATGGCATTTTACGAAGATTTTTCGAGAGTCTATGATCAGGTCATGGACCAAGAACTTTATGAGCAATGGCTTGATTTTACAAAAAGACATTTACCAAAAGAAACAAAATCAGTTTTTGAATTAGCTTGTGGCTCTGGTGCTTTATCAGTTCGTTTGGCCCAAGAAGGCTACAAAGTGACTGGACTTGATATTTCTGAAGAAATGTTAACTTTGGCCAGTAAAAAAGCTCGACAAGCTGGTTATCAACTTGATTTTACTGCTGGGGATATGCGCGAACTTTCTGGACTTGGAAAATTTGATGCGGTAACTTGCTATTCTGACTCACTTTGCTATTTGGAAAATTTGGATGAATTACAAGCTACGTTTGATGGTGTTTTTGAAATACTAAATGAAGGTGGAACTTTTATTTTTGATGTGCATTCAATTTATCAAGTAGATGAAGTTTTCCCCAATTACTCTTACCATGAAAATGCGGAAGATTTTGCTTTTTTATGGGACTCATTTGGAGGAGAAGTTCCACATTCTATTGTCCATGAATTAAGTTTTTTCATTCAGGGTTCTGATGGGAAATTTACACGAAAAGACGAAGTTCATGAAGAACGGACTTATCCAATCGACGATTATCTCGCACGCTTGGCAACTGCTGGCTTTAAAGAAGCGATGGTCTGTGCAGATTTTACTGACGAGGCGCCGAGCGAAGAAAGTGCGCGTTGGTTCTTTGTCTGTAAAAAATAATCGAAAAAATATTTCTGTCAGTTACTGACAGATTTTTTTAGAGGTAGAAAATGAATAAGATTACAGGAATTATTGCCGAATTTAATCCATTTCATAAGGGACATGAATATCTTTTGGACCAGATTGAGGGCATAAAAATAGTAGCCATGTCAGGGAATTGGATGCAGCGAGGTGAGCCTGCTATTTTTGATAAATGGACGAGAGCACAAATGGCTTTAGCTTGTGGTGCTGATTTAGTGGTTGAATTACCTGTCACTGTTTCGGTACAGGCAGCTGATTTTTTTGCAAGTGGTGCTGTGGCTATTTTAAAAAATCTTGGAATTACTGACCTGGCTTTTGGTTCAGAATCAGCAATTGATTATAATGAAATTGCTGATATTTATGAAAAAAGAGGGGAGGAAATGGAAAGTTACATTCAATCATTAGCTGACCAGTTTTCCTACCCTGAAAAAACTCAAAAAATGTGGCAGCATTTTACGGGAATTGAATTTGACGGGAACACACCAAATCACGTCTTAGCTCTTGCCTATGCTAAAGCAGCGGCAGGTAAACAAATTAATTTACAAGCGATTAAACGCGTCGGAAAATTTCATTCACTAGAGCTGACAGAAGGATTTGCTAGTGCAACCGCACTCCGTCAGGAGTTATTTTCACTGACAGAAAGGCAAAATTTACTGACAGAGCAAACTAATCAATCTGTCAGTAATAAATCGGTGCTGACAGACTTGTCAGCAATAAAAAATCATGTTCCGTCAGCCATTTTAGCGACTTATGCAAGTCCAAAAACTAATTGGGCAGCTTATTTTCCACTTCTGCAATATAAAATTCGAGTTGATGAGCACTTGGAAAATATTTTTCAAGTCAATCAAGAACTTTCTGTCCGCTTAAAAAAGGCGGTCAAATCTGCTAAAAATCTTGATGAATTGGTCGAACAAGTTTATACCAAACGTTATACGAAAGCGCGTGTTCGTAGGCTTTTAACTTATATTTTGTTAAATATTCCAAAGCAGTTTGATTTACCAGAACAAATTCATGTGCTAGGCTTTTCAAAAACTGGTCAAGAAATTTTAGCTCAAAATCGGGGAAAAATTATCAGTAAAATTGGGCAAAACCCATGGGACAACTTGACACAGAAAGCTGATGAAATTTATCAATTAGGAAATGTTCAATTTGAAGAACAAAATTTTGGTCGAAAACCAATTCGTTCATCAATCAGATAGACATTTACGATAAATATTTGTAAATAACGTAAAAAATATGTTATGATAAAAAGAAAAGGAATTTTTATTATGACTGAAAAAAGTATGAAGAATCTTGTCAAAGTGACGGGGATTCTTAACATCATTGGTGCTGCCTTGGTTGTGCTTTCAACCATCGTTTCAATGGCTTCACTATCGCAAGCACTCAATTTAACTGGTTCAAACAGCTTTGAAGCCGGATTTAATGCAGCAAATTCTGGCCCTGCTATGTTTATCAAAATTATTATTGGGTTTGTGGGAATAGCAACATTTGTCCTTGCGATTATTTTACTTCGCCAAAATAGAAGATTCAATTTGAGCAATGCAGCAGCAATTTTAACACTGATTGCAGGAATCTTTGCTTGGGTTATTATATTTGTTTCGCTTGTTTTATGGATTATTGCTGCCGTGTTCTTATTAAGAATGAAAATAAAAGAAGGTGAAGAAAACTCTAATGAAATTTCCTCACAAGAATAATCCCTGATGAAATTAAAGTAAAATCCCGTAAAATCGGGATTTTTTTGATTTCTCATAGACGAGCCTTTACAAATTGTGATATAATATGATAGAAAAAATCATGCAGATTAATCCTCTGCCAATAATTTAAATAAAATTTCAAGGAGATTATTCCAATGGGACGTAAATGGGCCAATATTGTTGCTAAAAAAACCGCTAAAGACGGTGCAACTTCTAAAGTATATGCAAAATTCGGTGTTGAAATCTATGCCGCTGCTAAACAAGGTGAACCAGATCCAGAATCAAATTCATCATTAAAATTCGTTATTGAACGTGCCAAACAAGCGCAAGTTCCAAAACACGTTATTGATAAAGCAATCGATAAAGCCAAAGGTGGTGGTGATGAAACTTTCGTTCAAGGACGTTATGAAGGATTTGGACCAAATGGTTCAATGGTTATCGCCGAAACTTTGACTTCAAATGTTAACCGTACAATCGCTAATGTCCGTACTACTTTCCACAAAAATGGTGGGAATATCGGAGCAGCCGGTGCTGTCAGCTATATGTTTGACAATACAGGGGTGATTGTTTTTGAAGGAACTGACCCTGACCATATCTTTGAAATTTTGCTTGATGCTGAAGTTGATGTTCGTGATGTGACCGAAGAAGAAGGAAATATTGTTGTTTATACAGAACCAACAGACCTTCATAAAGGAATTGCAGCACTTAAAGAAGCTGGAATTACTGAGTTCTCAACAACAGAATTAGAAATGATTCCTCAATCAGAAGTTGAACTTTCACCTGAAGATTTAGAAATCTTTGAAGGACTCATTGATGCTCTTGAAGATGACGATGACGTCCAAAAAGTTTATCATAACGTTGCAAATCTCTAATTTGAAAATAAAAAATCTGTCATTAAGGCAGGTTTTTTTATTTATAAATTTGATATAATAAAAGCATGTCTATCCCGAAAATTGATTATAAAAAATCTGATAAAAATTATTATTTACCAAAAGGAATTTCTTTAATTGAGCTGCCTGCCCTTAATTATCTAATGATAGATGGCAAAGGATCACCAACAAGTCCAGCTTTTCAAGAAGCCATTCAATATTTATATGCGACAGCCTATATGATTTCAATGTCTTATCGAAACCCAGACTTTATAATTGAAAATTTCCAACCTTTTGTGGTTCCACCTCTTGAAGGTTTATGGACCAGTAAAAATGAACCTAGAGCTGGTAAACTAGATAAAAATGACTTTATTTGGCGATTGATGATTAGAATGCCCGATTTTGTGGCTTCTGAAATAGTTGAAAAAGCTAAGAAGTTAGTTGAGAGTAAAAAAGGATTTGATTTATCAAAAGTTAAATTTGAAGCTATTCAAGACGGATTATGTCTGCAAACCATTCATTTAGGTTCTTTTGATGACGAAGGGGAAAGCTTTGAGAAACTCTTTGAGTATGCTAAAGAACATGATTTAAAAGCTGTTCACAAAGAATTTCATCATCGAGAAATTTATATCAGTGATTTCAGAAAGACAGCAACAGAAAAATTGAAAACAACCCTCCGAATTTTTGTGGAGAGAGGACAAGAAAAATGAAGAAAACAGATTGGTCACAACCCTTACGCAATCGACTAGCAGAAGATTATTTTCCTAAAATGATTGAATTTATCAATCAGACTTATCAAGAGGGCAAAGTATATCCACCAGAAAATCAAATTTTTCGGGCGATTGAATTGACTCCTTTGGCACAAACAAAGGTTATCATTGTTGGGCAAGACCCTTACCCTCAGCCCGGGAAAGCTCAAGGCTTGGCTTTTTCTTATCCTGCTACTTTCAAAGTGAATCGTCCAGACTCGATTGTTAATATCCAAAAAGAATTGCGTGAGGAAGGTTTTTCTAAAGATGACAGTGATTTGACGGCTTGGACCGAACAAGGTGTTTTACTTCTAAACGCAGTTCTGACCGTACCTGAGTTTGCTTCAAATGCCCATGCTGGTAAAATTTGGGAACCGTTGACAGACGAAATTATCAAGATTGCCTCAGATGATGAGCGACCAAAAGTTTTCATTCTTTGGGGTGGTTTTGCTAGAAAGAAAGCCAAACTAATTGATGGAAGTAAGCATCTCATACTAGAAGCGGCGCATCCGTCACCTTTGTCAGCAAGTCGTGGATTTTTTGGTTCGCATCCTTTCTCAAAAACCAATGAATTTCTGGTTGAATCTGGTCAAAGTCCGATTGATTGGAGTAAATAAAAACAGTCTGATTTGACTGCTTTTTTATTTATTTAAAAATAAAGAACGATTTTTCCATGTGCGTGACGATTCATCTGTAAGTTGATTGCTTCCAAATAGTCATCGATAGAGTACTTAGCTGCAATTGGAACCGTCAGTTGATGATTAGAGATGGCATTTAAAATCATTTCCATATCAGAAGGAAGAGCTTCGCCACCTGTAGCCGTTGGAATCCCAGCTGGAGGCTCTGGATACATGATGACAGTCGACATCTTATCAGCTTTGACTTCTAATTCGAGAGCAGCTTTAAGCGTTTCATGGCTGAATAGATCGATAGCCGCCGTGATTTCTTTATTTTTCAAACGGTCAGCCAGACCCGGGCCATAACTTATTTGTTCGGCACCTAAATCTTGTAGGAAGTCAGCGGTAGAGTCAGAAGCAGTACCGATTACTTTAGCGCCTAAAATTTGAGCAAGTTGAACCGTAAAAATTCCTACGCCACCGGCTGCACCACCAACTAAAAGAGTATCCCCTGCTGTTACGTGAGCTTTTCGCAGAGCAACTGCCGCAGTATGGCCAGCCACGGCAAGAGTAGAGGCGACGTCATCTTCTACAAAATTGGGTCTATGAAAAAGTCCACGTTCTTTCGTTGAAAAAATGAGTTGTTCGGTTGCTGCACCTCTCATTGTTGTTCCAAAAACATGGTCGCCAACTTTAAAGTCGGTCACTTCTGGACCAATTTCATCGATTATTCCAGCAAAATCATAGGCAAAAGTTTGGGGAAGTTTGACACCAAAATTTGGAGCCACTTCAGGATTTCCCATAATAGCCCAATCCATTGGATTGAGTCCAACATGACTGACTTTGATAGAAACTTCATCAGCTTTTGGATGGACGAGAGGAAGGTCCACGAGTTGAAGAACATCGGGTTTACCAAATGTTTTGTATTGTAGTGCTTTAACCATTTATTTTCTCCTTAATGTGCTTTATCAACTTTTCTTGACAGTTTTAAAGGCATTTTATATAATGTCAGTAACTGACATTTGAGAATAGTATAATCCTTTAGAGGAGTCTTGTCAAGGGAAATGTCACAAACTGACATTTAGGGGAAGAGATGAAAAAAACAAGTCAAGAAAAATTATATGAAGCAGCCTTGGAATTGATTACAGCGCAAGGTTATGAGAATACAACTGTTCTACAAATTGCCACCAAAGCTGGTTTAACAGAGCGAACATTTTTTCGTAAATTTAAAAATAAAGCAGATATTTTCTTTGCTGGAGGTGAGCAATACAGCCAAATGTTACTGACGAAAATGAAAGAATCAGAAGCGAATAATCCTATGGCTATTGTTCTTGAAAGTTATTTTTACGCTGCAGACTTCTTTGATGAACATCGAGAAAGAACAGTCAAAAGACAAAAAATAATTGCCAGTCACCCAGATTTGGAAGAACGTGAACTTTTAAAACAAAGTAAAATCGAAGAACTCTTAGTTGAATATTTACTGACAGCTTATGGTGAAAGAAGTGCAAGATTAGCTGTTCGCCTAGCTCGAGCAGTTTATAGTGTGGCTTGGGAAGAATGGTTAGAAAATGATGCTGACAGTTTACATCATTTATTAGAAAAAGCAATTGCAGACTTTAATGAACTCAAAAATTACTGACGGAAATACTAGCATATCCGTAAATGCGCTAAAGCGCAAACGGCTATCCTATGACAGAAGTTTTGTCAGCAAAATAAAAACTACTGACGAGCCTGTCAGCAGTTTTTTTCCTATTCTAAGCCTTTTTTCCAAGGGTCGAGCCAATTGACAAAAAGAGCGATGAAAAGAAGTAATCCTGAGATAAGAGCAAGCAAGTGCATGCCGTTAAATAAGGTGTGACGCAAAGGGGCAATAAGATTTACTGGAATATTTTTTAAAGCTTTTGCATCAGAAATTTGATTAAGAAGTGTTGTTGTAAGTTTTGGATTATGTGCTGTTGCCTCAGTAAATGTACGATTAAGGGCAATGGATAGCCCAGATAAAACAAGCGTTGTTCCCATTGTTCTTAGTAGTGCATTAACCGCGGTCGCTGCACCAATCAAATGCTTAGCAACACTTTCTTGAACCGCAACTTGCAAGGTGATATTGACAATTCCAAAGGCAGTTCCAAGAATTGCTGTTGCCACAAAGAGCATCATAATTGAGGCATGTTCAGGCAAACTAAATAAGAAAATTGCCCCTAAAACCATAATGGAAAATCCAATATAGATTGTTTTCTTTTCTCCCACTTTTTGAATGAGATGATTGACATTTCTAGTGCCTATAACCAGCATGATTGCTGATGGAATCAAAACCATTCCGCCGACTAAAGCCGTTGCGCCCATGACTCCTTGTCCCCAAGTAGGCAGATAATTTGTGTAAAAACCAAAGAAGCCATATTGCATGAAAAACATGATATTTTTAGCGATAAATGAAGGGTTTTTGAAAAGTTCAAGTGGAACAATTGGGTCAACTGCCCGTTTTTCAGCAAAATAAAATCCGATGAAAAAGAGAAAACTTACAACTAATAAAGTAAGGAGGAGAGGAAGATTAATGACTGCATCTCCCATCATTTGGAAAAGCAACATTATTACAATGACAGCGATGGATAAAGAAGCAGAGCCAGCAAAATCAATTGATTTTTTAGTATGGTCTGTTTTCAAGTCGAAATTTTTCCAAACAATAAAAGCCATATAAATCCCAATTGGAATATTGATGAAAAAGACCCAACGCCAGTCAAGTAAAGTGACAATCAGCCCCCCGACAATTGGTCCTGCAATAGTTGAAAATGAATAAGCAGCGACAGTATTTCCAATCACTCGTCTTCGCTCATCGGCTTGATACATCATTCCATAGATGACAAAAGGAAGTTGAATCATCACACCAGCACCAAGTCCCATGAGCGCGCGTGCGACAATAACCATTAGCATATTAATGGCTAATCCTTCGCCGAGAGAACCTATTGTAAATAAGAGTGTGCCAAGCACAAACATTTGTTTATATCCAAAGCGTTCGGCTAATTTCGTCCAAATGGGAGAAGAAACCGCCATGAGGAGCATATAAATGGTTACAACCCAACTCATTAATTTAATTCCATGTAATTCCGCCATCATTGCAGGTAGAGCGGTCGCTACGATTGACCCTTCTAAACCTGCCATCACATTGGAGAGCATAAAGGCTCTTATGGAACGTTTTTCTTGTATTTTATTCAATTTTTACTCTTTTCTATTTTAAAATAAGATTCAAAATGCGGTGGTTGACACTTTGAAATCAACATGCTATATTATAGCAAGTTAGAGTTACTCTAAGTCAAGAGAAAAAATTGACTTTTTATTAATTAATAAAATAAAAAAGTAAAATTGCCATAAAAAAGTGATTTTTATAAGTTCAAAGGAGAAAAAATGGTCACGATTGCGACAGTTGCAGGGAGAACAGGAATTTCAGCCTACAATCTACGATTCTATGAAAAAGAAGGATTGATCTCAGTTCCACGCACTAAAGCTGGAATTCGTGATTTTGACGAGGCAACAGAATCAAGAATTAATGCCATTCGCCATTATCGCTGTGCCGGATTGAGTCTAGCACAAATTAAAGAAGTTTTTGCCAATACAGATAAGCATGAAATGATAATTGGAGTTTTAAAAGCTCGTAAAAAGGAAATGGAAAAAGAATTAGCCGAACTTGAAAAATCGATGGCTTATTTGGATAAAAAAATTAATATTCATCAAGAACGCTTAAATGAGGAGGCGACAAAGCTAGTCTAGTTTGACAAGGTCTTTTCCATTTGATATAATAGGAAAGTCGTGTGAAAGACCACGAACTCTCGAGCTGGAAATGGGGTGAAAATCTATGTCAAAAACACTTGTACGCAAAAATGAATCACTTGACGACGCACTCCGTCGCTTCAAACGTTCAGTAACAAAAGCTGGAACTCTTCAAGAGCTTCGCAAACGTGAACACTACGAAAAACCTTCTGTAAAACGTAAACGTAAATCAGAAGCAGCACGTAAACGTAAAAAATACTAATTAGAATTTTTAATCACTGACTTCTGTCAGTGATTTTTTTATTCATTAGCTTTTACTAACAAAGCTGTCAGTAAATTTTGTTAAAATAGAGGATAGAGGGGGATAAGATGACTAAGATTAAACATATTTTTTCTGACCTAGACGGGACTTTACTTGATGACCAAGGTAAAATTTCCAAAAAGACTCAAGAAGTGATTGAAAACTCTAATCTTCCGTTTTCTTTGGTTTCAGCAAGAGCACCTCAAGCGATGGAGAGTCTAATTAATCAATTGAATTTAAAAAGCTCACAAGTTGCTTTTAATGGCGGGCTTATTTTTGCTAAAAATAAAGTTATTAAGGCAAATCCATTGGTTCATGCTAGCACTCAAGAATTAATTAAGACAATCAAAAAAGATTATCCTGAAATAAATCTATCCCTGTACAGTTTAAGCGATTGGTATGTTGAAAAGATTGATAAAGACATCGAACAAGAAATGCAATTTACTCCACAGGTTCCTAAGTTAGTAGATTTGGAAACATTGATAACTGAGCGACCAAGACTAGAAATATTTAAAATTCTTTTGATTACACCAAATGAAAGTAAGTTAGAAGAAATTAAAAAACATTTAGAAAAGCTAAATTTTCCTGATATAATCATTCAAAAAACTTGGGAAACGTATCTTGAGATTACACATCTTGAAGCTCAAAAAGCTAAAGCAGTCCAATTTATTGCTCAAAGAGAACAGTTAGAGCAAAGCGAACTTGCAGCATTTGGCGATAATGAAAATGATTTAAGTATGTTAAAAGCTGTTGGGTTACCAATTGTCATGGCAAATGCTTCTGATGACTTAAAAAAAATAGGAAAAGTGATTACGAAAAGCAATACAGAAGATGGTGTCGCTTATGGAATTCAAAAATATATTACTGACAGCCCTTTTTAAATTCATTTTTAAAAATAAAAAAATCTGTCAGTAAAAATCTTTTAAAAGTAACCCTTTACAAGCTAAAAGTAAAATTCTCAAAGCCAAATTATTCGAATTTGTGATATAATTAACCTATCGATTTGAATTGAATCAGCATGGTGCTTTTTCAATCTCAACAAAAATATCTTATAAGGAGAATTTTTCCAAATGGCAAAATTGACTGTAAAAGACGTTGAACTTAAAGGCAAAAAAGTCCTCGTACGTGTTGACTTTAATGTTCCAATTAAAGATGGCGTAATCACAAATGATAACCGTATCACTGCTGCGCTTCCAACAATTAAATACATCCTTGAACAAGGTGGACGTGCAGTCCTCTTCTCTCACTTGGGACGTGTTAAAGAAGAAGCTGACAAAGCTGGTAAATCACTTGCACCAGTAGCTAAAGCTCTTTCTGAAAAACTTGGTCAAGATGTTGTTTTCCCAGGAACTACTCGTGGAGCAGAACTTGAAGCAGCAATCAACGAACTTAAAGATGGAGAAATCCTTCTCGTTGAAAACACTCGTTTTGAAGACATCGACGGTAAAAAAGAATCTAAAAATGACCCAGAACTTGGTAAATACTGGGCTTCACTTGGTGACGGAATCTTCGTTAATGACGCATTTGGTACAGCTCACCGTGCTCACGCATCAAACGTTGGTATCTCAGCAAATGTTGATAAAGCCGTTGCTGGTTTCCTTCTTGAAAACGAAATTGCTTATATCCAAGAAGCAGTTGAAGCTCCAGAACGTCCATTCGTAGCAATCCTTGGTGGTTCAAAAGTTTCAGATAAAATCGGTGTTATCGAAAACCTTCTTTCAAAAGCTGATAAAGTTATCATCGGTGGTGGGATGGCTTACACATTCTTGAAAGCTCAAGGTTACGAAATCGGAACTTCACTCGTTGAAGATGACAAACTTGATCTTGCTAAAGAATTGCTTGAAAAAGCAGCTGGAAAATTGATTTTGCCACTTGACCACAAAGTTGCTAACGCATTTGCTGGTTACACAGAAGTTAAAGAAACTGCAGACCAAAATATTCCTGCAGGCTTCATGGGACTTGACGTAGCAAGCAAAACAATTGCTGACTACAACACACAACTTGAAGGTGCTAAAACAGTTGTTTGGAATGGTCCAGTTGGTGTATTTGAAAACCCAGACTTCCAAGCAGGTACTGTTGGATTGATGGAAGCTATCGTTAAACAACCAGGTGTTAAATCAATCATCGGTGGTGGTGACTCAGCAGCAGCAGCAATCAACCTTGGCTATGCAGATAAATTCTCATGGATTTCAACTGGTGGTGGAGCTTCAATGGAACTCCTCGAAGGTAAAGTACTTCCAGGACTTGCAGCTTTGACTGAAAAATAAATCTAAAAGCTAATAAATAAAAAGAGTTTGATTTTTTAAATCAAGCTCTTTTTGTATCTGTGCTATAATTTGGTTATATGAAATTCTATACTTCAACAAATGAAATTCCAGAGGAGATGTTAAAAGGGATTGATTTGACTTACCCTCAGTTGACTTATCTACCAGAAACTGGAATTCTCTATGATAATACATATAATGAAAAAACAGTTCCAATTATTTCAGGTGGAGGAAGTGGTCATGAACCGGCCCATGTAGGTTACGTTGGGTCAGGAATGCTTGCGGCAGCTGTGACTGGTCCTCTATTTATACCACCAAAGTCTAAAAATATTTTAAAAGCTATTCGCCAAGTTAACTCAGGCAAAGGCGTTTTTGTGATCATCAAAAATTTTGAAGCTGACTTAAAGGAATTTAATGAGACAATAAAAGAAGCGAGAAATGAAGGAATTGATGTAAGATATATTGTCAGCCATGATGATATTTCGGTGAATGCTTATAATTTTCATAAAAGACATCGAGGAGTTGCTGGAACAATTTTACTTCATAAAATTCTTGGTGCTTTTGCTAAAGAAGGCGGAAGTATTGATGAAATTGAACAATTAGCCCTGTCACTTTCCCCAGAAATTTATACTTTGGGTGTTGCCTTAGCACCTGTTCATTTTCCTCATCAAAAGACTTCATTTGTTCTAGCTGAAGATGAAGTTTCTTTTGGAATTGGAATACACGGAGAACCCGGTTATCGTGTTGAAAAATTTGAAGACTCAGAGCGTATTGCCGTAGAGTTAGTAAATAAGTTAAAAGCAGAAATTAACTGGCAAAAAAAAGCAAATAAAAATTATATTTTGCTTGTAAATGGTTTGGGTTCAACAACATTAATGGAACTTTACAGTTTTCAATATGATGTGATGCGCCTTTTAGAACTTGAAGGCTTATCTGTTAAGTTTTGCAAAGTTGGAAACCTAATGACAAGTTGTGATATGTCAGGAATTTCATTAACGCTTTGTTCTGTTAAAGATCCTAAATGGTTGGACTATCTGAATGCTCCAACGGGAGCTTTTGCATGGTAATCAGCTTTCAAAAATTTTAATTTGAGCAAGTAAAAGATTTACAATCTGAGAATAAAGCTTTTCTAAAGAATTTCCTCTAATGATTGATTCTCTAGTTATTGCACAAATTGCTGCAGCATTATAACGACATATAAAAGATTTTTCTAAGTCTGACCAATGATAGTCAGACTTTTTTTCTTGGTCAAAAATAACCTTATCAAGTAAGTTTTCCCATTGAATAAGGAAAAAGTGTTCAAAATTTTTATCTATAACAAATATTTTTAGATAAAAAATTTGATTTTCATCTAAGTAGCGTAATAAGAGTAAGAGTTCATTTTGCCAACCATAATAATCCGAATTATCATTAATTAATTCGGCAAAATCATTCTCAAAAATCCAAGATAAAAGCTCTTCTTGGTTCTGAAAATAATTATAAAAAGTTTGTCGTCTAATTTTTGCAGTTTGCATGATATCACTGACAGAGATCTGGTGATAAGCATTACTTTGCATCAGGTCTTTAAAAGCTTTAGCAATAATTTTTTGTGTAATGATTGATTTTTTCATATTTAAAAAGAAAGCGGACACATTTTGCGATTTGTCCCTTATTTTTATGGACTTTATATTTTATACTAAGTATAACATAAGAAACTCAGGAGGATGAGTGATGAAAAAAATTATTAATCAACCACAAGATGTGGTCTCAGAAATGTTAGACGGATTAACCTATGCTTACGGGGATTTGATTGAAAAAGTTCCAGATTTTGAAATTATTCAACGTAAAAGTCCTAAAAGTGGAAAAGTTGCCTTAGTATCAGGCGGGGGTTCTGGACACGAACCGGCTCATGCTGGCTTTGTCGGGGAAGGAATGCTGTCAGCAGCTGTTTGTGGAGCTATTTTCACATCACCAACGCCTGATCAAATTTATGAGACAATCAAATCTGCTGACGAAGGAGCTGGAGTACTCTTAATTATCAAAAATTATTCAGGCGATGTGATGAATTTTGAAATGGCACGAGAAATGGCTGAGATGGAAGAGATTAAGGTTGAGCAAATTATTGTTGACGATGATATCGCCGTTGAAAATTCGCTCTATACTCAAGGAAGACGAGGAGTTGCTGGAACAGTCCTTGTTCATAAAATATTAGGCGCAGCTGCCCATCAAGGGGCTTCTTTAGATGAAATCAAAGATTTGGCTGATAAGGTCGTCAAGAATATCAAGACTATTGGCTTAGCTTTGTCAGCCGCAACAGTTCCAGAAGTTGGAAAACCTGGTTTTGTTCTTGATGATAATGAAATTGAATATGGCGTAGGAATTCATAGTGAACCCGGATACCGTCGGGAAAAAATGAAAACTTCTTATGAGCTAGCAACAGAACTGGTTGGAAAGTTGAAAGAAGAATTCAAATTTGAAGCTGGTCAAAAATATGGAATTCTTGTAAATGGTATGGGAGCGACGCCACTAATGGAGCAATTCATTTTTATGAATGATGTTGCAAAATTACTGACAGAAGAAAATATTGAAATTCTTTTTAAAAAAGTTGGGAATTATATGACTTCAATTGATATGGCAGGCTTGTCACTTACAATGATTAAGTTGGAAGATGACCAATGGCTCAAAAATCTTAATGAAGACGTGAAAACTATTTCTTGGGGATAAGGAGAGAGAATGTTAACAATAGATACAACCATTGAATGGTTAGGAAAATTCAACGAAAAAATACAAGAAAATAAAGCTTATCTAAGCGAACTAGACGGACCTATTGGTGACGGGGATCATGGTGCAAATATGGCTCGTGGGATGTCTGAAACAATGAAAGCATTGGAAGTTTCAAACTTTGGAAATGTCTCAGAAATCTTTAAAAAAGTGGCTATGACCCTAATGTCAAAAGTAGGAGGAGCTTCTGGTCCTTTGTATGGTTCAGCCTTTCTAGCCATGAGTAAGACTGCCACAGAAACTTTGGATACAAGTGAATTAATTTATGCTGGACTAGAAGCTATTCAAAAAAGAGGAAAAGCTCAAGTCGGTGAAAAAACGATGGTTGATATCTGGTCAGCATTTTTAAATGACTTACAAACTGATTCAGCTTCCAAAGATAATTTAGAAAAAGTTGTTAAAGCAAGTGCAGGACTTTTAGCTACAAAAGGACGAGCTTCTTATCTTGGGGAACGCTCAATTGGGCACATTGACCCTGGAACACAATCAAGTGCTTATTTATTTGAAACACTTTTGGAGGTAGTAGCATGACTTATGGAATTGTAATCGTTTCTCATTCCCCTGAGATTGCCTCAGGACTAAAAAAATTAATTCGTGAAGTCGCTAAAAATATTTCGCTAACCGCTATAGGTGGTTTAGAAAATGGCGAAATAGGCACCTCATTTGACCGAGTTATGAATGCTATTGAAGAAAATGAGGCAGACAATCTCTTAACATTTTTTGATTTAGGAAGTGCTCGAATGAATTTGGATTTGGTTTCTGAAATGACAGACAAAGAATTAACCATTTTTAATGTCCCGCTCATTGAGGGAGCTTACACAGCGAGTGCTCTCTTAGAAGCAGGAGCAACTTTTGAAGCAATAAAAGAGCAGTTAGAAAAAATGATGATAGAAAAATAAGGTAAAGCAATGACATTGCAAATATTGGGAGAATTTCTGGGCACTTTCATCCTTGTATTATTAGGAAATGGGGTTGTCGCAGCAAATGTTTTAGGTAAAACAAAATCGGAAAATGCAGGTTGGGTGACTATTGCAATTGGTTGGGGCTTAGCAGTTGCTGTCGCTGTCTGGGTAGTTGGCTTCTTTTCACCCGCTTATCTCAATCCAGCCTTGGTCATTGGTTTTCTTGTCTTAGGGAAAATAAAGATTGGCTTAGCATTTGCTTTTATTGTAGCCGAATTTTTAGGTGCTATGTTAGGTGCTGTTGCCGTTTGGTTACATTATTATCCTCATTGGGAAGAAACAAAAGATTCTTCTCTAATCTTGGCAAGTTTTGCCACAGCACCCGCTATTCGTCATTCTTGGTCCAATTATTTAGGAGAAGCTTTTGATGGGGCGCTACTCATGATACTGATTATGGCAATGGGCCATTATCGTCTGGAAGGTGGTTTTGGTCCAATTATTGTCGGTTTTCTTATTATGGCAGTTGGTTTTTCTTTAGGACCAACAACTGGCTACGCGATGAATCCAGCACGTGACCTAGGTCCGAGAATAATGCACGCCCTTTTACCAATCAAAAATAAAGGAACTTCCGGCTGGGGCTATGCTTGGATTCCAGCAACTGGTTCAATTGTTGGTGCTGTAATTGCTGGACTACTCTATCAATGGATGTTGACGCTCCATTGATAGTATCTAAAAAATACGGATAATCCATCCGTATTTTTTTAATCATTAAAATCAAAGCGAAGTTTCATGTGATTGGAACCAGAAATAACCATTTTACCAAGAAGTTCAGTTTGAGCAGTCAGAGCAATCTGTGCAAGTTTTTCGTTCACTGCTTCAAGTGATTGGTCACTTCCTTTGTCGGTTTCGTTTTGTAAGGCTCTTAATTTTGCCATTGTGTTTAGGTCAAAATTGTCTCTTTTATCGACATAGCCTTGGAAATTACTATCTCCTAGAACAGCGGTCATTGTAGTCAACCAATACATTTTGGTTGGGTCAAAGTCGGCTTTTGTATCGCGATAACAAGTGGGGGTATCACTTACTCTAGCATAAAATGGAACAAGGCTATTGAAACTGTTAGGTCCAAAAGCAAGCCAATGAATGCCAGCAAGCTCCTTGTCTATATTATCTCGAATTTGTAAAACATGAAGTTCCAAATTACGATTGAGTCCAATTGGTCGAATCAATTTTTGTTCTGCGGCGCTTGATGTTGTGCTGTATGGGTCATAAGCTGTATTTTCATAATGACTTGACATGACAAACTTAATTTCTTCAATGGAAATTTTGCGATTGGCATGGCAGATGAAAGGTAAATCTTGGTTAAATGGATCGTCATTTCCTGTGGTTTCTGGAGAAAAATAGTTTTGTACATACCAAGCGCGTGGATTGTTGTAGCGCGTGTCTTTAATGGTACTTGAACCAAAAATATGACGAAGGTTATAACCATCAAAGTCTGGATTAAGCTTGTTCTTATCAATAAATTCTTTCAAACCAGTTGAATAAATCGTGTCAGAACTTTCAAAATCATACCAATCGATATTAAGACGATTAGGAGCAATAACATAAGCGTCGTCGGGGATACGAATAGCTGCCCATTGATGTCCACCTAGTGTTTCTAACCACCAAATTTCATCTTTATCAGAAAAAGCCATCCCGTTTGATTCATAAGTTCCATATTTTTCTAAGAGTTGCCCCATCCGTTCAACACCCTCACGCGCACTCTGGATATAAGGGAGGGTAATTGTTGTGAAGTCTTCTTCACCTAGTCCTGCTTCAACATAAGGGTCCAATCCCAAGATACGACTATTTGTTGTTGAGGTTTCTGTCGCAGTCATGGCAACATTCTCACTATTAATTCCAGCCGCTGCCCATATACCATAGGTTGAATCCGCATCAGGTGTAGAAGTATATGATAGGGGATTTTCTGGTAAGTCAAATTCACAAGCTGTGGCGATAGAGCGATAGTGCTTGGGTTGATTTTCAGGATTGATGACAACAAAACGTTGGGGATTAGGTTTATCTCCACCATCTTCGTTTCGTGCAATTAAAGTTGTGCCATCTAATGAGGCTTTTTTACCGACGAGAAATGTTGTACAGGTCATATGAACTCCTTTATAAAGATATAAGTGATTTGTGCTAAGTTCCTCAAAGCTTAAAGTTCTTATCATTATACTACAAAATGCTATTTTTATATAGCTTTATTAGACTTTATTTGATGTTCATTCTTCAAAATATTATAATGAATGAGTAATCATTTATTCAGTTTAAAAGGAGATATCATGTCTGAAAAACAAACATTAAATGAGGTTTATGCTGATACCCTAAAAAAAATGGAAAATTTGACAGAAAAGCAAAAGAAAGTTTTACAGGCGTCATTAGAGCTCTTTGCATCACAAGGCTTTGAAGCGACAACTTCTCAACAAATTGCAAAAAGGGCGGGAGTTTCTGTTGGTTCTGTTTACCACACTTTCCCCACGAAACAAGCCATTCTTGTAGCGGTACTTGCACCTATCTTTGAGGGGACAATGGATACTGTCGCCAATCAATTTAATGATAATACATTTGGCAAAGGATTTGAAAGCGTGGAAGAGCTCGTTAAGGTAACCATTGCTGACCGTTTTTATTTTGCCGATAAAAATATAAATGTGATTCGCTTGATGTTGGGACAAATGCTTGTTAATTCCGTTTTTGTTGAAGACTTAAAAAAATTTTTCGAGCAACAGGCCAAACAGTTAGTTTTACCAACAATTGTTCGCCTCCAAGCGGAACAAAAAATAAAAAATCTTCCGATTGAAAAAATTCTACAGATTCTTTTTTATCCTTTAGCGACCTATATAGGTAAAAGAGTTTTGGGAATTAACAATATGTCATTAGAGGAAGAAATCGAATTTGCCACTGAAATTACTATAAAGACACTCAAAGTTTAATTTTTGACAATCATGAATTGAAGTGATAAAATTACTTCAACAAGAAAAATGAACGAGCACTCATTCATTGTTTGAGGGAGAATAATATGAAATCACCGATTGCTATTAATGATATTAGTGTGAAATTTGGCGATAAGGCAATATTAGACCATTTATCCTATGAATTTGAAAGTGGAAAAATTATTTGTTTGATTGGACCTTCTGGAGCTGGTAAGTCAACCTTTATCAAGGCCATTGTTGGAATGCAAAAATTGGATTCTGGCAATGTTAAGATTCTTGAAAGAAAAATTCCTGACAGAGAAGTATTAGGGAAATTAGGCTATATGGCGCAAGAAGACGCCCTATTTAAGGAATTGACCGGCAAACAAAATTTAGAATTTTTTGGTTCTTTGCAAGGAATCAAAAAAAAGGATTTACAAGGAAAACTTGATAAGGCAGCTGCTACAGTAAATCTGACTAAGCAGTTAAATCAATCAATTTCTAATTATTCAGGAGGAATGCAAAGGCGCTTATCACTCGCTATTGCTCTGCAAACGGATGCTCCGATTTTACTTTTAGATGAACCAACTGTTGGGATTGATCCAGAATTGCGTCAAGAAATTTGGGAAGAGCTGCGAAATCAAGCAAATCAAGGGAAAACAATATTAATTACGACGCATGTTATGGATGAAGCTGAACGTTGTGATGTCGTACTGATGCTTAGAAATGGTAAATTTATAGCAGAAGGTTCGCCAAAGGAAATTAAGGAAAAGTATCAAGTTGCCTCGGTTGAGGAAGCCTTTATTGTTGCGGGAAAAAATTTAGAGTTAGAAAATAAGGGGCAGCGAAATGAGAACACTTGCTATCTTTAAACGAATTATGCTTCAACGGCGTGGTGACCCTAGGACGCTGGCAATGATGTTTTTAGCTCCAATATTTATTTTGACGCTCATGTACTTTCTCTTTCAAGTACCGTCAAATAATGCTTACAGAGTGGGTTTGAAGTCTGATAATACAGAATTAACAAGAGCTTTGAAGGATATGCCAAATGATAAAGCACATCTGAAAGTGATTAGTGTTTCTGAAAATAATCGCTCAACAATGAATGAGAAAGATTTGAGTGCAATTGTTAGTATTTCGGGAAAAAATATTGATGTTAGTTATGCTAATCAGTCAAATGGAACAAGTTCTGCGATTAAGCTACTTTTAACACAAGTCATTCAAGAAAGCCAAGTTAAGGAAACTAAAGAGGAGACTAAGCAGGCTCTGCAAAATTTGATAAGTAAGTTACCTCAAACATCAGGTCAAAGTTTTTCAACAAATTTCAGGGTTGATACAGAGCAGTATAAAGTAACGAGTCACTATTTGTACGGAGATCCTAGTAGTACAAATGCTACTTTTGATGATTTAGCACCGATTTTAGTTGGAGCCTTTGCTTTCTTCTTGGTGCTTCTAATTTCAGGTATTTCATTAGTGAACGAGCGAACCTCAGGGACGCTGGGGAGAATGTTAGTCACTCCTGTGAAACGAACTGAAATCGTGACGGGCTATACTTTGAGTTATGGAATTCTTGCAATGATTCAAACAGCACTCATGGTTGTTTTTACTTATTGGATTTTAGGGGTTCATAATAACGGAAATATTGGTTGGGTCTTTGTCATTAATTTCTTTATCGCCATCATCGCTTTATTGTTTGGATTACTTTTATCCACATTAGCAAAAACAGAATTTCAATTTGTACAGATGATTCCTTTAGCGATTGTTCCCCAATTTTTATTTTCTGGTTTGATTCCTGTGGATACGATGCCTGTCATTCTTCAAGCAATCGCTCATTGTATTCCGGTTTATTATGGAATTTCTGCCATGCAAGAGGTAGTTAAAAGAGGAGTAGGATTCTCTGGAATCTGGTTTGATTTGCTCATTATGCTACTTTTTGCGGCTCTGCTCTATCTTGCGAATGTTTTAGCTTTGAAAAATGTTCGTCGGACTTAAAAATATGCTTTTGATTGTATAACTACTGGATAGTCTATCTGGTGGTTATTTTGGTTTTTAAAAGAAAAAGAAAGTACTTTTTTGTTATAATTAAAGCATGAAAAAAATTACAGTACGGACAAAAGCAGCAAAGAAATTGCGGGCTGGCTATCCACTTTTGGTGGCAGAAGATTTAAATTCACCCCTCTTGGAGGATGATTTTGCACAATTTTTTGATGAAAAAGGGCAAGCGCTTGGAACAGGTTATCTTTCAAAACAAAATAAAGGAGTGGGTTGGCTTTTAGATTCTTCGTCAGTAAAAATTGACCATCATTTTTATGTGGAAAAATTTGTCAATGCACGCGCTTTACGGGCGAACTTCTATCAGGATGAATTAACGAACGCCTTTCGTCTTTTTAATGGTGAAGGAGATGGATTAGGCGGCTTAACCATTGATTTTTATAATGGTTTTGCAGTCTTTTCTTGGTACAATCAATTTATATATAGTCAAAAAAAAGCGATTGTTAAGGCTTTTCAAGTCGTGTTCCCAGATATTAAAGGGGCTTATGAAAAACTTCGTTTTTCTGAGGCTGCTTTAGAAAGTCAACATATTTTTGGCCAAGAAGCGGCTGAACCTTTGTTGGTCATGGAAAATGGCGTGACTTATGCGACTTATCTAAATGAAGGGTTAATGACAGGAATTTTTCTTGACCAAAAAAATGTTCGCGGGGCACTTGCGGGCGGTCTTTCAACTGGTAAAACTTTACTAAATATGTTTAGTTATACAGGCGCTTTTTCAGTTGCAGCAGCTTTTGGAGGAAGCAGTCAAACAACGTCAGTCGATTTGGCGAAACGTTCGCTTGATAAAACGAGAGAACAATTTTTGGTCAATGGAATTGAACCAGAGAGTCAAAAAATCTATGTGATGGATGTTTTTGGTTATTTTAATTATGCTAAGAAAAAAGAATTGACTTATGACATGATTGTCCTCGACCCTCCTTCATTTGCCAGAAATGGTAAAAAAACATTTTCAGTAGCTAAAAATTATGGCGACCTTGTTAAAGAAGCTGTTGAAATTTTAGAAAATAATGGGACATTAATTGCATCAACAAATGCAGCAAATGTTTCTGATAAAAAATTCCGTCAAATGATTGAAGAAGTGCTCAAAAATAAGGGAGTAAAATTTACCGTTTTCCAAGAAGAAAAATTACCAGCTGATTTTCATATTGCTGACAGCTTTCCAGAAGGAAATTATCTTAAAGTATTATTTATTAAAATCAAAAAATAGTCTGTCATTACTGACAGATTTTTTTGTCAGTAAAAATTTTACTGACAGAAATAATGATTAATTACAAATGTGAGCGCTTTACTATCTGCTTTCTATATGATAAAATGCAAGAATAAGTCTAATAATTCCCGACTTTTTTAGATAGAAAGCAGAGTGTGAATGAGGGATCGAAACCTCATTTACTTTTATTATGGATAAAAAATATTATCAATTACTAAAAAAACAGTTTTCGTCAAAGGAAGCAGTACTGACAGAAATTATTAATTTGAGTGCTATTTGTGAACTACCAAAAGCAACAGAGCATTTTATGAGTGATGTGCATGGTGAATATGATGCTTTTAATCATGTTTTGAGAAATGGTTCTGGCAGTATCAAAGAAAAACTTAGAGATTGTTTTCCAGAATTTTCTGCGACAGAAATATCATCACTTGCAACCTTGATTTATTATCCACAAGAAAAACTAGATTCTGAGTGTCAACTAAAAGAGACAGAAGAATTTGAGAACTATTGTCAAATCAATTTAGTTTATCTTTTAAAGACTGTAAAATTTGTCGGTCAAAAATATACTCGATCAAAAGTCCGAAAAGCTTTTCCAGAAAAATTTCGATATATCTTAGAAGAGTTAATCAATGAAGTGGATTCGACGACTGATAAAAGAGATTATTTTGATTCAATCCTTTCGCAATTGCAAAATTTGGGTGAACTTACTCGCTTAATTGTTGCACTTGCAGATACGATTCGCAGATTGACGGTTGACCACCTTCATGTGGTGGGAGATATTTATGATCGAGGACCTTATCCAGATAAAATCATTGACCGCTTAATAAAAATGCCCTCAGTTGATGTTCAATGGGGCAATCATGATATTGTATGGATGGCAGCTTTTAGTGGTTCACCTTTAGCCATGATGAATGTAATTAGAATCTGTGCCCGCTATGGAAATCTCGATATTCTTGAAGAATCTTATGGGATTAATTTACGGATGATTTTAGAGTATGCTGAACGTTATTATGAGCCAAGTGAGACTTTTCAACCACGCTTGGTCGACGGGGTTCGTTTGTCAGATGATGAAAAGGCACTCCTTAATAAATTACAAGAAGCCACAGCCATTTTACAATTTAAGTTAGAGAGTCAGTTGATAAAACGCCGACCTGATTTTCAACTTGAACATCGTGATGTGCTTCATTTCATTGATTTTTCCGAAAAAACAATAAAATTGGGAACTGAAGTTTATGAATTAACTGATTTTCAAGCGCCCACAGTAAATCCTGAGCAGCCTGAAAGTTTGACTGCTGAAGAAGAAAAAATAATCAGTCATTTATTAAATAATTTTAGAAGTTCTGATAAACTTAAACGTCATGTTGAATTTTTACAAGAAAAGGGAGCTATGTATCTTTCTTACAATGGAAACTTGTTGATTCATGGCTGTCTTCCCTTACATGAAAATGGTGATTTTAAATCATTTACGGTTAACAAAGAGGCTCATGCTGGCCGTGATTTACTTGATTTCTTTGACCAAGAGGTTAGAAAATGTCTTGCTCATCCAGAAAACTCGACGGATTTAGCAACAGATTTGATGTGGTATCTTTGGGTGGGAGAATGCTCTTCATTATTTGGTAAAACGGCAATGACAACCTTTGAACGCTATTATATCAAGGATAAGAAAACGCATGTGGAAAAGAAAAATCCTTATTATCAATTGCGTGAGGAAGCTGAAATTATCAGGAAAATTTTAGAAAACTTTGGTTTAGATGAAGGGGGACATTTGGTGAATGGGCACACCCCTATCAAAGAAAAAAATGGTGAAAATCCAATCAAGGCAGATGGAAAGTTGATTGTGATAGATGGTGGTTTTGCAAAAGCTTATCAAAAGGAAACAGGAATTGCTGGGTATACTCTTCTTTATAATAGTTTTGGCATTCAACTGGTTGCGCATCAACCCTTTTCAACCGTTAAAGAAGCAGTTGAAAAAGGGACGGATATTATAAGCCTGAAACGCCTGGTAGCCGAAGTTGACCAAAGAAAACGAGTCAAGGATACAAATGTTGGCCAAACTTTGTTAAGTGAAATAGCAGATTTAGAAGTACTTTTTGAACATTATGAGGAATTTTAAAAGTACCAGTGTTGGTACTTTTTATTTGTTTTCCAAAAAAGACAATAAAAAAACTCAGCCTTAGCCGAGTTAATATTAGTGCGGTGGGCGGGACTTGAACCCGCACCAAGAAAATTCCTGACAGGATCCTTAATCCTGCGCGTCTGCCAATTCCGCCACCACCGCAAAACAGTACTTTAATATAGTACCATTTCTATAAAGAATGTGCAAGCCTGAGCTAGGGCTGACTTATTGTTGGAAATAAGATGCGATTTGGGCAGCGTGTTTTCCAGCAACAAAACCTGTCACAAAGGCGCAGGTAATATTATAACCGCCAGTGTATCCATTAATATCTAAAAGTTCACCGGTCATGAATAAACCTTGGGTTTGTTTACTCTCCATACTTTTAGGATTTATTTCTTTGAGAGAAACACCGCCACCTGTTACAAAAGATTTCTCAATTGGTAAAGTTTTGCTAATTGTGATTTGCCAATTTTTGAAAAGACTAGCGATTTTATCAATTTGCTGCTCAGATAGCGTCTTGGCAGAAAGACTAGGGTCAATTCCAGCTTTTTCAAGGATAAATAGAAGCATACGTTCTTGGGTCAATCGTGAGAAGGCATTTTTAATTGATTTATCTGTTTTAGAAAGGCTAGTCAGTTCATTTTTCAAAGAGCCCAACTTTTTTTCGGGGAATTGGTCTAAGCTGACTGTGACCATTTTTTCACCTTTAGCAAGAAGTTGGTTAATGAAACTTGAACAACGCAGAGCAGCTGGACCAGAAATTCCGAAATGCGTAAATAATAAATCATGCTGATGAGAGATGATTGCTTTTCCCTTAGAATTGAGTACTGAGAGTTTGATTTCGCGTAGGGAAATGCCTTGAAGACTTTTGTCTAAAATGAATGGTTCGTCAGAAATCAGGGCAGATTCAGTGGCATAGAGTTGTGAAATACTATGCCCTGCTGAGCGTGCTAAACGATAGCCATCACCAGTTGAACCTGTGGAAGGATAAGCGCGTCCGCCTGTTGAGAGGATAATTGTAGGGCTTAAAAAGCTCTCGCTATCCGTTTCAAGACCAATTACCGCTCCGTTTTCAATGAGAAGCTTATCAACCGCTTGGCTTGGAAAATAAGAAACATGGAGGCTCAAAATTTTATTGAAGAGGGCATCAACAATTGTTTTTGATTTGTCGGTTATAGGGAACATGCGCCCGTGGTCTTCTTCTTTTAATTTAACACCATTGCTTTCAAAAAATTCGATAATATCAAGGTTAGAAAATTGAGAAAAGGCTGAATGAAGAAAACGACCATTTCCAGGAACATTTGTTAATATTTCGTCAACAGAGCGGGCATTTGTCACATTACAGCGTCCGCCACCTGTCATTAATAATTTTTTTCCGACTTTTTTATTTTTATCAATAAGAGCAACTTTTGCTCCGTTTTGCGCGGCTGAGATGGCAGCCATCATTCCAGAAGGGCCTGCGCCAACAACGATAACGTCAAATGTTTTAGCTGATTTTGTCATGCTTTAATTTTAACATGATGTGAGCAGAAATAGGGGAAAGAGTATTGAAAAATAGTAAATTTAAATTCAGCGAGCGATAAGGCTTTTAAATATTGATATTTGATATTGGAAATCAATATGAAATGCGGTAAAATAGCATTATGATTGAACTGACTGATGAAATTTTAGCAAAAGTAATTAAAAAACGTAAAAAAGCTTCTTACAAAGGAACTTATGGTCGCTTATTAGTGATTGGCGGTAATCGTCAATATGGTGGTGCGGCTATTTTGGCGACGACAAGTGCAGTTTATTCAGGTGCGGGCTTAGTTTCTGTGGCACTGGCTAAAGAAAATCATAGTGCTTTACAGGCAAGACTTCCAGAAGCAATGACTTTAGATTTTGATGATTTGATAAAGCTAAGAGAAGTAGCAAAAGCTGCTGATGTTATTGTTATTGGTCCAGGATTGGGCTTAGAAAGACTAGATTTACTGACAGAAGTTTTGAATTTACTGACAGAAAATCAAAAGTTGGTCATTGATGGTTCGGCACTGACCCTTTTTGCTAGAGAGCATTTAGACTTACCATTTCCTGAAAATACGGTTTTTACACCTCATGAAATGGAATTGGAACGACTTTCTGGTTTGAAAATTGGTCAACAAACCAAAGAAGAAGTTCAAGATTTTGTTAATCAACTCGGAGCGATTGTCGTTGCTAAATCTTCAGAAACACGAATTTTTGCGCCAAATCGGGAATCATTTATCTTGAAAATAGGAAGTCCAGCTCAGGCAACTGGGGGAATGGGGGACACTTTAGCCGGGATGGTTGGTGGCTTTTTAGCTCAGTTTCATGGAGAAACAGAGGAAGTAGTTGCTGCTGCAACTTATTTGCATAGTTTAATTGCAAGCGTCTTAACTCAGAAAACATATGTGGTCTTGCCAAGTCGATTGATTGAAGAAATTCCATTATTTATGAAAAAATATGAATGCTGATTAATTCTGTCAGTTCAATGCGACAAGGGGAGTATTGAAGTTGGGAATAAAAAAATTACTGACGAAAATTTCAGTCCTCCGTCAGCATTTTTTTCTTAGAATTTTTGTTATAATTAATCATCAAAATAAATGAAGATGAGGTCAAAAGATGAATGCAATTGAACTTGTGCAAGGCGCCATGAAAAAAGCAGAGAAAATTCGTCCAAAAGTAGGTGGTTTTCCATACCTGGCTGAATGTATGCGAGAAGCTGGAGTTTTAAAAAATGTTTGGACCCTTCCTGCCGGACAAAGTACGTTTTGGACAAGCGCTGGCGTAATTAGCGTGACCAATTCACCAATGGTGAGTGGTTTTCATGAGGTGCCATTTTTTGACCAAGAAGCTTTGATTAAGGCCTTGCGGGCTGACCAAGCTGGACAAACGACTTTTCCGGAATTCTTGAGTGCCACTTGGGAAGCTGATGTGATTTCTTATGAAGCTGATTTTTCAGAAAGAAAAGTCACTTATCTAGGAAGTCAAGGAGAAAGCTATGTTGAGGACTATCCAGCAGTCGAAATTCATTAAAAAGTTACTGACAGAATGATTAAAATATTTGGTAAAATTATTTACTAAATTAATCATTCTGTCAGTAACTTTTCTGTTAATTTCTGATAAAAGTGCTATAATATTTGAATGAAAACTAAGAAAAATAAAGAGAAACTACTAAGAGTAGTTTCTGGAGAAAAGGGGAAATTATGCTAACGATTGGAAGGCGATATTTAAATTTTTGGCCTGTATTTTGGGCACTTTTTTTGTTAGTTATTCAAGTTGTGACTAATCTTTGGCTTCCAACGATTACAGCGGATATTATCAATAAAGGTATTGGTCAATCTGATATGAAATATATCTGGTTTATGGGTCTAATTATGCTTTTCGTTTCTCTGGCCAGTTGGCTTTCGGCAATTGGAAATGTTTATTTTGCTTCCAAACAATCTCAAGGATTGGGCCTGAAATTACGCCATGATTTATTTAAGAAAGTTTTATTCATGGACGAGCGCAACTTTCAGGAATTTGGTGATGCAACTTTAATTACACGTACAACAAATGATGTGACTCAATTGCAAAATGTCTTTCAAACGATGTTACGAATGATGCTCATGGCGCCAATGATGCTCATTGGTTCTATTTTCATGGCTTGGAAATTATCACATGATTTACTGCTGGTTTTTTTGATTGCCCTGCCTATTTTAACTTTGGCTGTCGTTATTAATATTGCTATTTCCATGCCACGGTTTCGGTCAATGCAAACAAAAGTTGATAAAATTAATCTGATTTTTCAACAAGGTTTAACTGGTGTTCGGGTGATTCGTGCTTTTAGACGAGACCAATATGAAATTGATAAATTTGATGAGGCTAACCGTGATTTGACACATACCAGTCAAGTGGTTTTGACGACGATTGCGATGTTAATGCCAATTATGACAGTTATTCTCAGTTTTACAAATATTGGAATTGTTTGGTTTGGCGCTCATCTTATCAGTAAAAATATGATGGAAATGGGTTCATTAGTTGCCTTTTTGACCTATGCCACACAGATTTTGATGTCATTTATGCAATTATCAGCAGTTGCTGTCATGGTGCCACGAGCTCAGGTTTCAGCTGTTCGAGTTCGAGAAATTTTAGAATCTAAAGATAAAATTACTGATGAAAATTCGAGCATATCTGTAGAGGCGCTAAAGCGCCAACGGCTATCCTCTGACGGAAATGACAAGTTGTCTGAAAGCAATTCTGTCCGCAATTCTCTAGCTCTTAATCATGTATCTTTCAAATTTGATGAAGCAAAAAGACAAGCGCTAAGTGACTTGTCAGTAAATGTAGCAGCTGGTCAGACCTTAGCAATTATTGGGGGGACTGGTTCTGGTAAATCAACGATTTTGAATTTGATTGCCAGATTAATTGACCCAACAAATGGAAGTGTCACAATTGATGGTACTGATATTCGCCAAATTTCACAGTATGACTTGCATGAAAAAGTTTCTTTTACGCAACAAAAAGCTCAACTTTTTTCGGGAACTGTCCGCTCGAATCTTCAATTTGGGAAAAGTGATGCAACAGATGAAGAAATGTGGCAAGCTTTGGAAATTGCACAAGCTGCTGATTTCGTTCGTGAACAAGGTGGACTTGAGCTGGCGGTCGAACAAAATGGCGCAAATTTCTCTGGTGGTCAAAAACAAAGAATTTCGATTGCTAGAACCTTGATTAAAGAGGCAGAAATTTATCTATTTGACGATTCATTTTCGGCCTTGGACTTTGCTACTGACAGACAATTACGAACAGCTATTAATCATTCGGAAAAACATAAAAATAAAATCAAGGTGATTGTGGCTCAAAGAATCGCAACCGTTATGTCAGCTGACCAAATCTTAGTTTTAGAAAATGGAATTGCCGTAGGACTTGGTACTCATGAAAGTTTGGCAAAATCATGTCCGCAATATCAAGAAACAATGCAATCTCAACTCTCGGATGATGATTTGGTCAAGATGGGTGTTTCAATTGCACATTTGACCGCCAGAGGAGGTGATGACCAATGATGAGAGGAAATTATCTCAATCGAGGTGGCAAAGGGGCTGACCGTTTTCAAAAAGGTCGGCGAGCTCAAAATTTCTTTCCAACGATTATTCGACTTTTCAAATATATGCGCAGAGATTTATGGGGACTTCTTTTTTCAATTTTAATTGCTTCGCTGTCAGTCATTTTGTCGGTTCAGGCACCCAAAATTTTGGGAAATGCAACCACAGTGATATTTGATGGCGTAACAAAAAGTCTAAAAAATCATACCGCAATTCAAATTGACATGGCTAAGGTCGAATCTATTTTGCTTTATGTCATGGTCATTTATCTGATTTCATTTATCTCTGGGATTTTGCAACAAAGCATTATGACACGCATTTCGCAACGAACAGTTTATACTTTACGTCATGAATTTAAAAACAAAATGAAAAAATTGCCAGTTTCATATTATGATAGCCATAGTAATGGGGATATCATGAGTCGAATGATAAATGATATGGATAATATTTCAGGGACTTTAAATCAAACTTTGATTCAGCTTATCACAAGTCTCTTGCAATTTGTTGGAACTATTTATTTCATGTTGACAATTTCTTGGCAGTTGGCACTCGTCGCCTTTATCACAGTTCCTTTGGCAATGATTACGGTAAGGATTGTCGCACCTTTATCGCAAAAATTCTTTGCTGAACAACAAAAAAATCTGGGATTATTGAATGACCAAATTGAAGAAAATTATGCAGGGCATGCGGTCATTAAAACATTCAATCATGAAGCCTCAGCTGAAAAAGAATTCGCAAAAAGAAATGATAATTTTTATAAATCAGCTTGGAAAGCTCAATTTGTATCGACTTTGATTTATCCAACCATGCGATTTATCAATAATTTAGATTACTTAGCCATGGCCGTAATTGGTGGTCTTAAAGTTATTTCAGGGACGGTTAATCTCGGAGATGTTCAAGCCATGTTGCAATATACCAATCAATTTGCACAGCCAATCACAAATATCTCGAATATGCTCAATACCATTCAGGCTACAGTTGCGTCAGCCGAACGAATTTTTGAAGTATTAGATGAAAAAGAAATGACTGACGGAATTCCTGTCAGTGAAAAAGTTGCTGACGAAAGTTCAAAAAAAGCTGTCAGTAATTTAGGAGCGACTGACAAGACTGATTTCATCAATTTTGACCGAGTCGCATTTTCTTATAATGAAAATCAATCCTTAATGACAGATGTTAATTTTTCCGTTGAAGTTGGGCAAATGATTGCCATTGTGGGACCAACTGGAGCAGGTAAAACAACAATGATTAACTTGCTCGAACGATTTTACGATGTCACTTCGGGAAAAATTTTACTTGAAGGAAAAGACTTTCGCGAAATTGACCGTGAACAATTACGTGGACGAATGGCAATGGTTTTACAAGAAACCTGGTTGTTCTCAGGGACAATTATGGATAATTTACAGTATGGTCGTCTTGAAGCAACACAAGAAGAAGTGATTCAAGCAGCTAAAATGGCACATGCTGATGAATTTATCACCACTTTACCTCAAGGTTATCAAACCCTTTTGAATGAAGCCGCAAGCAATATTTCTCAGGGGCAAAGGCAGTTATTAACCATCGCCCGTGCCTTTTTAGCAAATCCAGAAATATTGATTTTGGATGAAGCCACATCCAGTGTAGATACAAGAACGGAGCGCCTGATTCAATCAGCGATGAATCGTCTATTAAAAGGACGGACAAGCTTTGTCGTTGCTCACCGTTTATCAACTATTCGTGATGCCAATCAGATTTTGGTTATGGAAAATGGAAATATTGTGGAAATGGGGAACCATGAAAGTCTCCTTAAAGAAAATGGATTATATGCCAGCCTTTATAATTCACAATTTGCAAAATAAGATATCAAAAAAATCAGTCTCTTTTTGATTGATTTTTTTGTTTATTAAGCGTCTATTTTGTTATAATGAGTTAAAAATAGGCGAGAAGGAGCGATAATGTTTAAAAAATCAGACAAGAAAATAAAAGAAAATGATCAAGAAAGCAATGCAGCTTTTGAGGAGTTTTTTAATCAAGTGCTCAAAAAAATGCCTGCTCGTTCCGCAAAAATAATCAGTTCTTCTTTAACTGTTTCAAAAGCGAAAGCAGAGCGGTTTTTAGCTAGCAATTCTCAGAAATTTGACCACCTCTTTGATGAATTTTTGGTTGGAGTGGACAGTCAAACGCGAAGGAAATGTCATGAAACCATTCATTTCGCTACCTTGACGGCGGCAATTGTTGGCTTTTCACCAATTCCCTTTTCAGATGCCGTCTTGCTTGTTCCGATTCAATTGACAATGATGATGCGACTTTATAAGATATTTGGGGCTTCTTGGTCAGAAGCATTGGCAAAAGGAATCACTAAGGAATTAGTTGTTGTTGGTTTAGGTCGAAGCCTTGTAGGGAATGTTTTAAAATTTGTTCCTGCGGTGGGAACAATTGCAGGTGGAGCAATTAATGCCACAGTGGCGACAACAATTACAGAAGCCTTAGGCTGGGTAACTGTCAAAATGCTTAATGATGGCGAAGATATTTTCAATAATGTCCTGACTTTTGAAGGTCAATTCAAAGGTTTGGTCAGTAAATTACAAAAAGCCAATAAGAAAAAATAGGCTGTCAGTAAAAAAAGACTTATCAGTTGATAAGTCTTTTTATTATTATTTAGAAAAACCATTTTCCAAAGTTTTAATGACAGCCAAAATTTGTTCATCGGAAACCAACTTGTCAGCTCCATTAATAATTGATTCATAAGCTGAATCATAAACTCTACCATAATCACCAGCAACCGTTGGAATATGCTTCACAATGCGGTCACCATTTTGATTGAAATAGGTAAGTTGCCCAAAATCAGCTGGACTGTCTTGCCCAAAACCTTCATCACCTGGGAACATGCCAACTTTTAAATCATTTTCTTGTTGGTCAACATCCATTTTGATGAAAGTTCCTCTCGTACCATAAACAAGCCATTTTGGATGTGGTAGAGCAGCGACTTCAGTAGCAGCAACAGTTGCTCGCAAGTTTGGATAAAGAAGATTGACAGAAAAATAATCATCGACACTGTCATAATCTCTTGTTGCTCGAATATCATATTGAACTTCTTTGGGAGCGCCAAAAAGTGAAACCATTTGGTCCACTAAATGAACACCGTGACCATACCAAGCGCCATCAAAATTTCCACCTTGACTGGCATCATTAGGTCTAAAGTGGTCCATATTGACAGTGATATCTACCAAATCACCCAAATAACCTTGCTCAATCACTTTTTTGACGGTTAAAAAGTCGCTGTCAAAGCGTCGATTTTGGAAAGGCATGAAGAAAAGATTTTTTTCTTTGGCAAGAGCTACCAATTCTTTAGCTTGTTCCAAGGTTTCGACTAATGGTTTATCACAGAGTACATTTTTTCCAGCTGAAAGGAGTTCCTTAGCATAGTCATAGTGAGCAAAAGCTGGAGTCACAATGACTACTAAATCAATTGAATCATCATTAATAATATCAGCGATGTCGGTGGAGAACAAAGTTCCATTTGCTTCTAATTCTGCTTGTTCAGGACGTTTTCCTAAAGTCCGGTTGACAATTCGTTTAATCACAATATTCTCACGTTCTTTCACGTAAGGAATATGATAGCGATTTGTTGATTTACCAAAACCAACATAGGCAATATTAAGCTTTTTTGTCATTCTTTTTATTCTCCATTTTGGCACGGAGGGCTTCAATTTTAGCTTGAGTGGCATTCTTTGTATTAATGCCTTTTCCGCCTACCGTTGAGTTTTTTTCGTGAAATTTTCCGACAGATTTCTGTCCTTTATTATCAAGTTGATATTTTCCCATAAGATAAATTAGGTTTCAGTAAGTAAAGTGCCTACTGAATTCAGTTCCTTTCTAAGTGGATTTGACTGATAAAAGTCAAAAAGTTACTGACAGAGCTGTCAGTAAAAATTTGACCGATTAAATTCCTTACTAAAGGAAATGAAGTTGCACTTGTAATTTAAAAATGCTGAACTTTTGGAGTAAACTTTAAATTACTTTACGTTCGTAAGGGTCAGTAGAAATTCCTTCAGAAAGAATTTTCTTAGACCATTCTTTAGCACCGAAAAGTGAGTGATTACGGTAATTTCCGCATTCTTTTTCAGCAACACCAGGGACATTATCCCAACCAAATTCGTCACTTGCAAGCTCTTCTAGAGAAGATTTAATTACTTTAGCAATTTCTTCTGAACTATGTTCACCCCACATAATCATGTGGAAACCAGTTTGACATCCAAAAGGTGAAAAGTCAATCATGCCATCAATTCTATCGCGAATTAAACTAGCCATGCTATGCTCAATAGTGTGTAAAGCGGCCATTCCAATGGCATTCGCATTAGGTTGAACAAAACGAACGTCAAAATTAGTGATAACATCGCCTTTAGGCCCAGTTTCGCTACCGATTAAGCGGACATAAGGGGCAAGTACTTTTGTGTGGTCTAATTGAAAAGATTCTACTTCAGCCATAAGATATAGGATACAAAACTCAGCTGATAAAAGTCAGCCTTATTAGTATCTCCTCCTTTATTTTAAATTCTAATTCTATTCTATCATTTTTTGAGCGAAATATTTTTTCATTTTAATTATAAAGTGGTAAAATGACTTTATAACGGTTTCAAAAGAAGCCTTATTGCTTAAAAAAGCAAGAAACATCATTGTCAAAAAGAGTGAGGAGGGGAAGTGAACATCAGAGAAGTTGAAAAGTCATCTTTCTCCATCATTGGAAAAGAAGGCTTAGGTAAAGCACAAGAAGCTGACATTTGGATTCCACCACTCTGGCAAGAAGCAACCAACGCTTTTGAGGAAATTATTCATTTGATTAAGCAGCCACTCACAATTTGGGGGGCCATGTCTGATGAGTCAGGGCAATTTAAACCATGGAATAATGGTGGACTCTATCTGGCAGGTGTTGAAGTTGAAAATTCAGCGCAAAAGCCTGAAAATTGGACTAAATGGACACTTCCAGGCTTTCGTTATTTCGTTGTTGAAACAACAACTTATGAAATGAACAAGACTTATTCAGATATGTGGAATTATTTAACTCAAAATGATTTAAAAATTGTTGGAGCAGTACAAGAACATCAATCAATTTCAGCAGAAAATCCTGAAGAGTTAGAACTATGGTTTCCAATTGAAAGAATATAAAAGTCCAAATAGTTTCATTGATGACGAGTTGTTGTATTTCAAAAATTACTAAGGAGAAAAAATCATGACATTAACAGACACTTACACACTAAACAATGGCATTAAAATTCCAAAAGTTGGCTTTGGAACTTGGCAATCTGCGAGCGGAGAAGAAGCTTATAATGCGGTAAAAACAGCACTTGAAGCAGGATATCGTCATATTGATACAGCGGCAGTTTATAAAAATGAAGAATCAGTCGGTCAAGCAATTGCTGATTCAGGAATTCCCCGTGAGGAACTTTTCGTTACAACAAAACTTTGGGGTGTAGGAACAACAGAGGACGCTGCGAAAGCCTTGGATGAATCCTTGAAAAAATTGGGACTTGATTATGTTGATTTGTACCTCATTCATTGGCCAAATCCTAAAGCATTCCGCCCTGATTTTGAAACACGTAATCTTGCAGTTTGGAAAGCCATGGAAGCAGGTGTAAAAGCTGGTAAGATCCGTGCAATTGGTGTTTCAAACTTCCACCCACGTCACCTAAAACCATTGTTGAAATTTGCTGAAATTAAACCAGCAGTTAACCAAATTATGGTCAACCCAAGTGATCAACAAGAAGAAATTGTAAGTTTTAATGTTGACAACAATATCTTGACTGAGGCTTACAGCCCACTTGGAACAGGTAAAATCTTTGAAGTTCCAGAACTTGCAGACTTGGCAAGTAAATACAACAAGAGTATTGCTCAAGTGGTATTGCGTTGGTCTCTTCACAAAGGATATTTACCACTTCCTAAATCAGTAACCCCTGCAAGAATTAAAGAAAATGCAGAAATCTTTGATTTTGATTTAAGTATTGAAGATATTGCTTTTATTGACAGCCTTCATGGAAAAGCTGGTTTGGCTAAAAACCCTGATGAAGTTGATTTCTAAAGAATAATTATGAACATATTTTACTGACAGATTGTTTACATCTCTTAAAAGACAGCAGAGAATTTGGTCAGTAATTTAAAAAAGGTCTGTCAGTAAAATTTTGCTGACAGGCTTTTTAGATTTTTGCTATAATAAAGAAAAATGATCAAATATCAAGGAGAAATGATGAAAAAAGCACTTGTTTTAGTTGATTTTCAAAATGATTTTATTGATGGAAGTTTGGGCACAAAAGAGGCACAAGCCATTATCCCAAATGTCATTGAAAAACTCTCTCAATATTCTAAAGAAAATCGTCTAGCAACCCAAGACACCCATTTTGAAGATTATTTAACGACACAAGAAGGCAAAAATCTGCCAGTTATTCATTGTCAAAATGGTACTTTTGGTTGGGAAATTCGTAAAGAAGCTCAAGTTGGCTTTGCTAAAATTTTTGAAAAAACAACTTTTGGTTCCAGAACATTGGCAGAATTTATTCGAGATGAAAATTATGATGAAGTTGAACTTGTCGGAATTTGTACGGATATTTGTGTTGTTTCCAATGCCTTGTTAATCAAAGCCTATGCGCCAGAAGTAAAAATAAGTGTTGATGTTTCTTGCTGTGCTGGAGTTTCACCTGAAAAACATTTGGCAGCACTTGAAACAATGCGTTCTTGTCAAATAGAAATCACGAATGCCTAATTTTGGTAAAAAGTTACTGACAGGTCTGTCAGTAACTTCAACTTGACAAAATCCTTATGATAATTGATAATGGAGTGAGAAATAAGAAAAATTTTGAAGGTGAGTGCGAGGTATAAATTTGGATTATCATCAATTATTTTCCCGCTTGAACGAAAAACTTTCAGAAGAAAATTTGCAACTTCACTTACATTGTGTTGGTGGTTTCGTCCTTGAATACTATGGAATGAAGGCAACAGAGGATATAGATGCCTTTTATGAAAGTACCGAAAAAGTTGAAAAAATCATTCAAGAAATTGGTGAAGAATTTCATGTCGGAACCTCTAATGAACCTTGGTTGAGTCAAGCAGTCGGCGAAGTCATGTCTCATTCAAAAACAGATGAAACAATTATTTTTGTGGAAAGTCATTTGACTGTTGGTCTGTCATCACTCGAATCTATTCTTATCGATAAAATACAGGCTGGCCGAACCAAAGATGTTCCAGACATCGCAAAAATAATGAAAAAATTAAAAATTGAAAGCCCAGATCCTCTCTTAGAACGATTTAAACATACAGATGGTTCAGCAGACCCAGCGGTCATTTTAGAGGCTTTTAGTTTAGCTTACGGCGAAGAAGCCTTAAAAAATTATTTACGAAAAAATCCAAAAATACTGAGGTTATTGCAATGACGTGGATTGAATATCTCCTGAATGCTGCTCAAAAGTCTAAATGGAATTTAGAACTTTGGGTCCGTTATTTAAATAAAGTGATTCAACGGGACAAAATTTTACTTTCAAAAACAGATATTGATTATTTAATGAGTTCTGAAGAATTAACTTCTTTTCAACGCGTTTTTCTTGAACTCGCGCTTGAAAAAGAAACAACACCTTGGGAAATGACTGTTGGCATGTCTGAACCGACTCAATCGATTCATCTTCAGTCTGTTTTAAAAGAATTAAAAAAAGAATGAATTAACTTTCATTCTTTTTATATTTTATAAATTACAATTTATTTAATACGAAGATATTGACCAATTAAAATGGTATCACTTGATAAATGATTCCAAGCCTTAATTGAAGCAATTGGGCTACCAGATTTTTGTGAAAGTCCCCAAAGCGTATCTCCTTTAACAACCTTATGGATAGAGGTATTTGAAGCTGCAGAAGAGTTAGAAGTTGAACTCGTAGAGGCTGAGCTTGAACCTGTTGAAGAACTTGAAGAACCGGCAGATTGTGAAACAATCAAGTTTTGTCCAATGAAAATTGTATCAGAATTCAAATGATTCCAACTCTTGAGTTGAGCAATCGTCGTTTTATATTTGACAGAGAGTCCCCAAAGCGTATCACCAGATTTAACCTTAATCGTCGTCTGTGAAGCTGGTTTGGCAGGAGTGACCGAAGTAGTAGGCGTTGTAGTTCCGGCAGAATTTCCTGAAGAAGTTGAACTATTTGTATTAGACGAAGAACTTGAAGTTGTCAATACAAGCTTTTGCCCAATATAGATGACTGTACTTTTAAGATTGTTTGCGCTTTGAATTTGAGCAACACTAATTCCATATTTTTGCGAAATTCCCCAAAGTGTATCGCCAGATTTAACTGTATAAGTGGTTGAGCTTGTATTTGAATTATTATTGGTATTTGTAGCTGTTGAACCACCGGAATTAGAAGTACCAGCAGAAGAAGCACCGTCAAAACGAGTCAAATTATATTGAGAAATAATTCGATTCAGTGAAGCACCATAATTAGGGTCAGTTGCATATTTTCCTGTTAAAGCTGCGGTTGCAGCTTGATAAGTTGCCGCGTTTGCTCGCCAAGCTTTAGCATAATAAGGACCATTTCCAAAGTTTGTAGTTTTTAAAACATAAGCATTATCTTGGAAACTTTGATTAAAGGAAGGATAAACCCTAAATGGCATATCTTTTGTGACCCATTTACCATTGAGATATTCTTGAGTTTTAAAAACAACGCTTTTTCCTTGATAAGTTCCTTGAATACCGAATAAATTATAATAGGGGGCACGAGAAAGTTGGCTTGAACCCCAGTTACTTTCCAAAATAGCTTGAGCAATCATAACTGAAGGATAAAGACCATTACTATCGGCAACTGGTTTTGCTGATGCAGCAATACTTTCAATAAAAGCTTCTGTCGAATTGGTTGCAGCCTGAACCATTGGGCTTGTTTGTTGGAGCAAAAGCTCGTGAGTGGTCGTCAAAGTTCCTGCAATGAGAACAGCGCCAGCAAATTTGGTCGCTGGTTTATAAAAAGCCAGTGGTTTTTTGGCTTTCTTTTTTAAATGTCTATTTTTAACTTTAATACGAGAAACTGGCATAAATAATTCCTTTCCTGAAAATACAGAATAAAATAAGTACTACCCTATTTTACCACGGTTAATGGAAGAAAAAGATGACAATTATGTGGCGGTTTGTAAACGTTTTTTATTTAATGTTTTATATTGGCTAGAAAATGTGAGAATTTAGATAAAAAATCTGATTTAAGACGCAATGATTACATTTTAAATACAAAGAGATTATATTTTGCTTTGCGAAATTGAGAAAAGGGAATGAAAACAAGCAACACAAGATATTGTGTGTGTTTACATAATTTAGCCTATATATTGTGTCATTTCCGAGAATTTGATAAAATAGATGATGTAATTGAAGAGGATGGTTAATATGAAAAGTGAAGTAAAATATCAAGATGTAACACTAGAAGAAATTAATGTGATAAAGCGCGACGGACGCTCAGTGAAATTTAACAGTGAGAAAATTTTTGATGCTTTGACTAAAGCGGCTAAAAAAGTCGAACTGACAGATATGTCGGTTCTTTCAGAACTTACTGACAGAGTAGTCAGTGAAATCTTTACTCGTTTTTCTGAAAATGTCAAAATTTATGAAATTCAATCGATTGTTGAGCAAGAACTCCTTGAGTCTGGTGAAACTCAATTGGCTGAAGAATATATCTCTTATCGTGCTAACCGTGATTTGGCCCGTACCAAAGCAACGGATATCAATTTCACGATTGAAAAATTAATTAATCGCGACCAAACTGTCGTTAATGAAAATGCCAATAAAGATTCTAACGTTTTCAATACTCAACGTGATTTGACAGCTGGTGCGGTTTCCAAAGCAATTGGTTTGAAACTTCTTCCGCCACATGTGGCAAACGCTCACCAAAAGGGTGATATTCATTATCATGACCTTGATTATAGTCCATTTACTACAATGGCTAACTGTTGTTTGATTGACTTTAAAAATATGTTTGAAAATGGTTTTAAACTTGGAAATGCGCAAGTAGATTCGCCAAAATCAATTCAAACAGCAACTGCGCAAGCCAGTCAAATCATCGCTAATGTGGCTAGTTCACAATATGGTGGTTGTTCATTTGACCGTGCCGATGAAGTATTGGCGCCTTACGCGAAATTAAATTATAAAAAACATTTAAAAGATGCACAAAAATGGATTGATGGTGCTGAAAAACAAGAAGCTTATGCTCGTGAAAAAACAGCCAAAGATATCTATGATGCAATGCAATCTTTAGAATATGAAATTAATACTTTGTTTACTTCAAATGGTCAAACGCCTTTTGTAACAGTTGGTTTTGGTCTTGGAGACGATTGGTATGCGCGTGAAATTCAAAAAGCAATTTTGAATGTCCGGATTGGTGGTTTAGGTTCAGAACACCGTACTGCCATTTTCCCTAAATTAATTTTCACACTCAAACGTGGACTTAACCTCGAAGTAGGGACACCAAACTATGACATCAAAGAACTTGCGCTTGAATGTTCAACAAAACGGATGTACCCTGATATTTTGAGCTATGATAAAATTGTTGAATTAACAGGTTCATTTAAAGCTTCAATGGGTTGTCGTTCATTCTTGCAAGGCTGGAAAGATGAAAATGGGAATGACGTGACTGCTGGACGTAATAATCTTGGAGTTGTTACAGTTAACCTTCCACGTATTGCTCTTGAAGCCGCTGGAAATAAAGAAAAATTCTGGGAAATCTTCAATGAAAGAATTGAAATTGCTCATGATGCCCTTGCTTTTCGTGTTGAACGTGCTAAAGAAGCACAACCTAAAAATGCACCTATTCTCTTTATGAATGGTGCATTGGGACGCCTTGATGCCGAAGGTTCAGTTGATGAATTGTACAATAAAGAACGTGCAACTGTAAGTTTAGGTTACATTGGACTTTATGAAGTGGCGACTACTTTTTATGGCCCAACTTGGGAAAATAATCCTGAAGCTAAAGCTTTTACAATTGAAATTGTGAAACGAATGCATGAAGATTGTGAAGATTGGTCTAAAGCCTCTGGTTATCATTATTCTGTTTACTCAACACCGTCAGAAAGTTTAACTGACCGTTTCTGCCGAATGGATAAAGAAAAATTCGGTTCAGTTGCAGATATTACTGACAAAGATTACTATACTAATTCTTTCCACTATGATGTGCGTAAAAATCCAACTCCATTTGAAAAATTAGAGTTTGAAAAAGACTATCCTGTTTATGCCAATGGTGGATTCATTCATTACTGTGAATATCCTGTTCTTCAACAAAATCCGAAAGCTCTTGAAGCAGTCTGGGACTTTGCCTACGATCGTATTGGATATCTTGGAACAAATGCACCAATTGACCACTGCTATGCTTGTGGCTTTGAAGGAGATTTTGCGGCAACGGAACGTGGATTTAAATGTCCACAATGTGGCAATGATGATCCTAAAACCTGTGACGTTGTCAAAAGAACTTGTGGATATCTTGGAAATCCGCAAGCACGTCCAATGGTTCATGGTCGTCACAAAGAAATTTCATCACGTGTAAAACATATGAATGGTTCTGTCGGAGCTTTGAACGATGGAAATTTGATTGATTCAGTCGAAGTTGACGAAGCGAAATCAAAATATTTTGCGGAGAAATAAGTATGAACAATCCAAAACCAGGAGAATGGAGAGCTGATGAACTCTCACAAAATTATATTGCAGATTATAAACCCTTCAATTTCGTTGATGGCGAAGGGGTGCGCTGCTCACTCTATGTGAGCGGCTGTATGTTTCATTGCGAGGGCTGCTATAATCAAGCCACTTGGTCATTTCGTTATGGAACGCCCTATACCAAAGAGCTTGAAGATAAAATTATGGCTGACCTTGCTCAGCCTTATGTCCAAGGTCTGACGCTTCTTGGTGGGGAACCTTTCTTGAATACGACATTTTTGATTCCTTTGCTCAAACGGATTCGTCGTGAGTTACCGGATAAAGATATTTGGTCATGGACAGGTTATACATGGGAAGAGATGCTACTTGAAACAGATGACAAATTAGAAATGCTTGATTTGTTAGATATTTTAGTTGACGGTCGTTTTGAATTATCAAAGAAAAACTTAATGCTCCAATTCCGTGGGTCATCAAATCAGCGGATTATCGATGTACCAAAATCTCGAAAACAAGGACAAGTTGTCATTTGGGAAAAACTCAATGATGGTGAAAAAACTTTTGAACAAATTCATAAAGAAAAATTAATTTAAAAGTTACTGATGGACATTTGAGTATATCCGTAAGCGCTAAAGTGCCAACGGCTATCTTCTGACAGAAATTCTGTCACTAAAAATAAGCACTGACAAATGCGTCAGCGCTTATTTTTTAAATAATTTTGTAAAATCTGGTTCGTCGTCAGTAATTTTGAAATCTTTTAGCGCCGATTTTAGAGGGAGATGTTTCTTTTTTCCTTTTAAATAATTTTGACTTTCTTTGCTTTGGGCACTTTCGGCTAAATAATTTTGCTTTTGTATAACTCTATTTTCAATTTTTCTTTTGCTTTTCTTATTTTGGTCGGTGCTTTCAAAAGATTCATCTGGAAAAGTTTGAGAAAGCTGCTTGATAATGGTTTCTAAACCGAAATTACTACTAATCCAAAAGGGTGTATCGGTTGCTTTACAAGCTTCTTTAGCAAATTGAACTGAATGATGAGCCACATTTCGGTTTCTCATAACGACGAAATCAGCTTTGGCAACAAGTTGGTCAATCTCAAATCGATTAGGTTTTTTCTTATCAAAACCAAGAAAAGAAACGCCAACTTTTGCCAAGCCCTCTCTAAAATCATGCCAATATTTAACTTCACATAGAACAAGTAGTGTTTTCATGTCATTCCTTACTGATGCTCTGTCTTTACTGACAGGAGCGAATTATAGTGATTATAACACAATTTTGCTTAATGATAAATGTATTTTTTAAAATATAAGTTTCAAAAATTTGACCTCATAAAAATAAAGTGGTAAATTAATAGTAGATGGGTATGGTGCACACCCGAAACCGTTTCAAGAAATAGCTTGAATCTAATGGCGCCTACAAAGCAAAGCCTTTTTTTGCCTTGTAGTCTGCCATTTTTTCTTTGACTTACAAGGCAATAAAGGCAAAGAAAAGGAGATTTATTATGACAGTCACAATCGAAAACATCCACGCAAGAGAAATTTTTGATTCTAGAGGAAATCCAACCGTTGAGGTAGATGTTAGATTAACAGATGGAACATTAGGACGCGCAGCAGTACCCTCAGGAGCATCAACCGGAGACCGCGAAGCAGTTGAATTAAGAGATGGTGGAGACCGCCTTCAAGGAAAAGGCGTTTCTAAAGCCGTCGCAAATGTCAATGGCGAAATTTATGAAGCCTTGAAAGGACAATCACCATTTAATCAAGCAAAATTAGATCATCTGATGATTGAACTTGACGGGACAAAAAATAAATCTCGTTTAGGGGCTAATGCAATTTTAGGGGTTTCAATGGCCATTTCTCGTGCGGCAGCGAATAGTGAAAAAATTCCACTCTATCGCTATCTTGGTGGAGTTGATTTGGAACTTCCACAACCATTTTTCAATGTCATTAATGGTGGAGTACATGCCGATTCAGGAATTGACGTTCAAGAATTTTTGATTACACCAGTCAAACGGGAAAGTTTTCGCGATGGTTTAGAAAAAATTGCAAATATCTACCATACTCTGAAGAAAATTTTAGCTGACAAAGGGCTAGAAACAGCCGTAGGCGATGAAGGTGGCTTTGCCCCTAAACTTGGTTCTACTGAAAATGCAATTGCTACACTTTATCAAGCAATTGAAAGTGCAGGATATGTTCCTGGTGAAGAAATTGCGATTGCCATTGACCCAGCTTCAAGTGAATTTTATGATGATAAAGAAAAAGTTTATCGTTTTGAAGGGCAAAAATTGACTTCTAAAGAACTATTGACTTACTATGAAAATTTAGTTGAAAAATATCCAGCACTTATTTCCATTGAAGATGGATTTTCTGAACATGACTGGGATGGCTTTGCAGCTCAAACGAAAGCTCAAGGTCAAAAAATTCAATTAGTAGGTGATGATATTTTTGTGACAAATCCTGAAATTTTCAAAGAAGGAATTAAAAAAGGTGTAGCAAATGCTATTTTGATTAAACTTAATCAAATCGGAACAGTAACTGAAGCGATTGAAGCCATTAGTTTAGCGAGAAAAGCAGGCTATAAGACAATGATTTCTCATCGTTCAGGTGAAACAGTTGATAGCTACATTGCCGATTTTGCGGTAGCCATGCATGCTGGCCAAATAAAAACAGGTTCAATGGCTCGAAGTGAACGGGTTGAAAAATATAATCAATTCTTGCGAATTGAAGAAGAATTAGGAAAAGATGTAGCTCTTGCTAGTTTTCCAGAATAGATAAAAATAAAAAAACATTAATTTTTATAATTAATGTTTTTTTATTTTTAAGAATGTGAATTTATAAAGGAGAAGAGGGGATTCGAACCCCCGATACGCTTGTGACGTATACACACTTTCCAGGCGTGCTCCTTCGGCCACTCGGACACTTCTCCGATTACTTTAATATTATAACAAAATCCCTTCTCGTTTAGCAATGACTTTTGAATGTTTTGTTTTGGCGATAAAGAATGTCATTTTTAGTAGAAATATAAAACTAAATGCTTAAAAGTGTCTAAAATTTGGTATAATAAGGGCTATGAATAAAATTCTCGAAGTAGAAAATTTAGTTTTTAAATATGAAAAAGAAAGCGATGTAAATCAGCTTAATGGTGTTTCCTTTTCGATTACAAAAGGGGAATGGGTTTCGATTATTGGCCAAAATGGTTCTGGTAAATCGACAACTGCTCGACTGATTGACGGTCTTTTTGAAGAATTTGAAGGAAAAGTCAAAATTGATGGAGAACTTTTGACTGCTGAAAATGTCTGGAATCTTCGTCGAAAGATTGGGATGGTTTTTCAAAATCCGGATAACCAATTTGTTGGGGCAACGGTTGAAGATGATGTCGCTTTTGGTATGGAAAATCAAGGAATTCCACGGGAAGAGATGATTAAACGAGTTGACGAAGCTTTGCTTGCTGTCAATATGCTTGATTTCAAAACCCGCGAACCCGCGAGACTTTCTGGTGGACAAAAGCAAAGGGTAGCTGTGGCCGGAATTATTGCTTTGCGACCTGAAATCATTATTCTTGATGAATCAACCTCAATGCTTGATCCGACCGGGCGTCAAGAGATTATGCGCGTGATTCATGAAATTAAAGAGAAATATCAACTGACCGTTTTATCTATTACTCATGACCTTGATGAAGCAGCAAGCTCTGACCGAATTTTAGTGATGAAAGCAGGAGAAATAATTAAGGAAGCGGCACCGTCTGAACTCTTTGCAACGAGTGAGGATATGGTTGAAATTGGACTAGATGTTCCCTTCTCTTCAAATTTAATGAAAGACCTGCGAAAAAATGGCTTTGATTTACCAGAAAAGTATCTGTCAGAAGACGAATTGGTAGAGCTTTTGGCTGATAAGTTGCGCTAAATTTACTGACAGAATTTCTGTCAGTTACACGCGATTAACGTGAGTGTGAAATTGGCGGATAAATGAAGTTTCCGTCAGTTCAAGGCGATTAATGAGAGTCCTTGAATCGGTGACTTAATAAAATTCTAGTATGCTAGAATTTCTGTCATTAAAATGGATATTATTGGATTTGAGAAAAAAGAAAAATGATTAAATTTGAAAAAGTAAATTATACTTATCAGCCCAACAGTCCCTTTGCCAGTCGTGCCCTTTTTGACATTGATTTAGAAGTCAAAAAAGGAAGTTACACGGCTTTGATTGGGCATACTGGTTCTGGTAAATCGACACTTTTGCAACATCTGAATGGATTGTTGCAGCCTACACAAGGGACGGTTAGAGTAGGTGATATTGTTGTCACTTCAACAAGTAAACAAAAAGAGATTAAACCTGTCCGCAAAAAAGTAGGTGTAGTCTTTCAATTTCCTGAAAGCCAACTTTTTGAAGAAACGGTTTTAAAAGATGTCGCTTTTGGACCACAAAACTTTGGAATTTCAAAAGAAGAAGCTGAGAAAATTGCTGCTGAGAAACTGGAAATGGTCGGTCTTTCAAAAGAATTTTGGGAAAAATCTCCTTTTGAACTTTCAGGAGGACAAATGCGTCGTGTGGCCATTGCTGGGATTCTCGCGATGGAACCAGAAGTTTTGGTACTTGATGAACCAACAGCGGGCCTTGACCCAAAAGCTAGAATTGAGATGATGAAACTTTTTGAGAGTATTCATCAGACGGGTCAAACCGTTGTTTTAGTCACTCATTTAATGGATGACGTGGCCGATTATGCTGACTATGTTTATCTTCTTGAAAAAGGACATATTATCAGCTGTGGTACTCCGTCAGATGTTTTTCAAGAAGTTGATTTTTTGAAAGCACATGAATTGGGAGTGCCAAAAGCGACTCATTTTGCTGACCAACTTCAAAAAACAGGGGTCTATACTTTTGAAAAATTACCAATCACACGAGCTGAACTTGTTAATTTACTGACAAGTCTGTCAGTAAAATCAGGAGGTGAAAACTGATGCAAAATATGCTGATGGGACGTTATATTCCAGGTGATAGTATCATTCACCGCATGGACCCGCGTTCAAAACTTTTGGTGATGATTGCTTTTGTTGTCATTATCTTTTTGGCTCACGATTGGTTAGGTTATCTTCTTTTAGTGCTTTACACTTTAGCGGGTGTTTTATTATCCAAAATTTCAGTTTCCTATTTTTTAAAAGGCCTACGGCCAATGATTGGTTTAATTCTGTTCACAGTTATTTTCCAAATGCTTTTTACTAATGGTCAGCATGTCATTTTTAGTCTATGGTTTATCAAAATTTCAACAGAATCTTTGATTAATGCTGTTTATATTTTCTTTCGTTTTGTCTTGATTATTTTTATGTCAACAATTTTGACGCTGACCACGCCACCATTGACCTTGGCTGATGGAATCGAAAAAGGCTTAGGACCTTTGAAAAAAATCAAAGTCCCTGTTCACGAATTAGGTTTGATGTTATCTATTTCTTTACGCTTTATTCCAACATTAATGGATGACACAACAATGATTATGAATGCTCAAAAAGCCAGAGGAATGGATTTTGGTGAAGGAAATTTACTGAAAAAAATTAAATCAGTCATTCCAATTTTAATTCCATTATTTGTCAGTTCTTTCCGCCGTGCGGATGACTTAGCAGTCGCAATGGAAAGCAGAGGCTATCAAGGGGGAGATGGACGTACAAAATACCGTCAACTCAAATGGAAAATGCGAGATAGCTTGCTCGTTGTATCTATTATCATAATGACAATTTTACTTATTTTATGGTCAAAAGTTTCCTAAATAAATGCTCAAGAGGAGAAAAAATGATTACTTTAAACGTAAATAGCTTGGAAAATGCAGAAATTTTTTGGAAAGAATTAGGTTTGGAAGATGAAGTAGCACTCAATGAAACCTATGACCCAAATCCTGAAACTTTAGCAATTTCAGTAGAAACAATTGATGAAATTCATGATAAAATCATTGAACTTGGACTTCCTGTAAGTCCAATTACGCCAGCTGTTGATGGAAGATTCATGTTTTCTTTTATTGCTCCTGAGGACAATACCTTTATTGTTATTGGTGAATGGGTCGAAAGACCTTACACTGGAGAAATGCGCACTGAATTTTTTGAAAATTTAAAAGGACTAATTCCACTTGCGCCAGAACGTCTGTCAGAGCTGACAGAAGGCCAATTTGTACTTTTTGGACGTGTCACTTGTCCTTGGACCAGAAGATTTGTTAAGGCTCTTCCTGACTATGCTGACAAAATGATTTATTACGTTGACACAGAAAATACAGACCTCAATCCAGAATTACAAGCGATTCGTAAAGCTCACGAAGTAGAAACCGTTCCAACACTTATGAAGAGAAGTGCTGACGGAACTTTTATCAAATTTGATAAAAAGAAAGAAAGTCTTTCTGAGTTTATAAAATAAATGCTGACAGTTCTGTCAGTAAAAAAACAGTTTCGGCTGTTTTTTCTTTAAGCAGAATTGAAAATTTTCCAAATATTTGATAATTTGCTATAATATAGAACAATAATATTGTAGGTAAAATGATTCTGTCAGTAAATTTTTACTGACAGAATCATAAAAAGGCCTATAAAGTGTCATCAATAACTGAATGGCCCTAGAATGGAGTAAAAATGGAAGCACAAAAACTATCAGCACAAGAAATAATTCAATTTATCGGGAACTCTGAGAAAAAAACACGTGTCAAGGTAACCTTGTCAGGAATGCCTAGTTTTAAAGCAGCTGGTTTTCTTGCTGAAAATGGGCGTCCAAATTTTAAGGCACTAGCCAATAAAGGAATCCAAGTTCTGGGAGATTTTCACACACATTACAGCTTAAAAATTATCATTGGAGATTGGCAAGCAGTACGTCCATTGCTTTCTGGCTTGACTGAGAATAAAGATTACACGCTAGAACTTGAAGGTCGAAATTCAGCTGTTCCTCTCCTTGATACCAGAGAAATCAATGCTCGAATTGAGCCAGGAGCAATTATTCGTGACCAAGTAACTATTGGCGATAGTGCGGTCATTATGATGGGGGCTATCATCAATATCGGAGCTGAAATTGGTGAAGGCACAATGATTGATATGGGGGCAATTTTGGGTGGCCGTGCGACGGTTGGTAAGAACTCTCATATTGGTGCTGGAGCTGTTTTGGCTGGTGTTATTGAGCCTGCAAGTGCTGAACCTGTTCGTGTTGGGGATAATGTCCTTGTGGGAGCCAATGCTGTTGTAATCGAAGGAGTACAAGTCGGTTCAGGTTCTGTTGTTGCAGCAGGGGCAATTGTTACCCAAGATGTTCCAGAAAACGTTGTTGTTGCTGGTGTTCCAGCTCGAATTATCAAAGAAATAGATGAAAAAACACAACAAAAAACGGCTTTAGAAGATGCCCTTAGAAATTTGTAAAATTAAAGAAATAGCTTATTTCTGAACTTTTGTTAATCTTAGCAAAAGTTTTTTTGCTAAAAAGAGCAATATACAGCCAAAAAAGAGTAAAATAAATAAAAAAGATTGAAATTTAGCTTAGTAACGAGGAAAAAATATGATAAATTTAATCGAAATCAGACGGCAGCTTCACCAAATTCCTGAAATTGGTCTTGAAGAATACGAAACTCAAAAGTATTTACTAGCCATTATTCAAGAACTGACTCAAAATAAACCATTTATTCAAGTGAGAACATGGCAAACCGGTATTCTAGTTTATCTAGCAGGAAGTCAGGGTCAAAAGACAATTGGTTGGCGGACAGATATTGACGGTCTGCCTATTGAGGAATCAACCGATTTACCTTATGCTAGTAAAAATGGGCGAATGCACGCTTGTGGACACGATATTCACATGACCGTTGCTCTTGGTTTATTGGAAAAAATGAGTGAAAGCCAACCAAGAGATAATCTCCTCTTTCTCTTTCAACCTGCTGAAGAAAATGAAGCGGGTGGAAAATTAATGTATGATGCTGGAGCATTTGAAAATTGGCTTCCTGATGAATTTTATGGATTACATGTCCGACCAGATTTAAAAGTAGGTGATATCGCTACGAATCAGCATACGCTTTTTGCAGGAACTTGTGAAGTTGAATTATCCTTTATTGGAACAGGAGGACATGCTGCTTTTCCTCACACAGCAAATGACGCTTTGGTAGCAGCCGCTTATTTTATCACTCAGGTTCAGACGATTGTAAGCCGTAATGTGGATCCATTAGCTTCAGCAGTGGTTACATTTGGAAAAATGGAATCTGGGACAACGAATAATATTATCGCTGAACGTGCTTTTTTACATGGAACTATCCGGAGTCTGACCCAAGAAGTCAATGAATTGACCCAAAAACGTTTAAGAGAACTTGCAAATGGAATCGCGCAATCTTTTAACATGGAAATTGAGCTTAAACTTAAACAAGGCGGCTATCTTCCAGTTGAAAATCAACCTGAACTTGCTAAAGAACTGATGGAATTTTTCAAAAAAGAAACTAAGGCTAATCTTATTGACATCGCTCCAGCCATGACTGGTGAAGATTTTGGTTACCTTTTGAGCAAAATTCCTGGAGTCATGTTCTGGTTAGGAATTGATAGTGATGCTCCCCTTCATTCACAAAAAATGAATCCAGACGAGCATGTTCTCAATTTTGCTGTTGATACAATTAGCCAATTTTTACAATTTAAAGTTAATAGGTTATCAGAAGATGAAAAAACAATAAATTAATGGCTTTAATCTTAAGAATGGATATGTTAAGATAGGAGGATAGAGTTTTTTTAAATCATTCAGTAGTTAAATTGTTACAATTGAACTTTTTTGAAATGATAAAAGTTATTTAGGGAAGAATAATGAAACAAAGAAGATTAAAATCAAAAGGAGCAAAAAAAGCTTTTTGGAAGCTTACCTTGCTTATAGGTGCGTTATTAATAGTGGTAGCGGGAGTAGGAACCTATTATTATGATCAAGGAGTTCAAAAGCAAAAAATTGCTTATGAAAAACAAGTAGATGAGGCGAGAAATGCAAAAGACAAGGCCTATGATTCAAGAAAAGCAAACGATATTGAACAGGCTCATAAGTTAATTGATAAGCTTCATGTTAAAGATAAAACTTCTTTAGATAAATCAATGAGCCAATTGACAAACTATTTGTCAGAGATTGACAAAGTGAACCAGATTGTTGCAAAAGCCCATGAAAATATAAGTGAAGAAGGAATAAAAAGCTCAGAAGAGGCTTTAGAATTATTAAAGGCTCCATATGAGAAATCAGACAAAGAAGCATTGGCAAAACAAGTAAATGCTGACAAACAAATACTTATTGAACGTCAAAAAGAAGCGGAGCGTATTGCGAACGTTCAAAATCAATATGCAAATAAAAAATTGATTGCCTTGACCTTTGATGATGGACCAAACCCTAATACGACCCCTCAATTATTAAAAATTTTATCAGATGCACAAGTTCCAGCAACCTTTTTTGCTTTAGGAAAACAAGCCCAAGCCTGCCCCCAAATTATTAAAGAAGAAGCTGATAGAGGAAATGAAGTCGCTTCGCATACATGGGACCATAAAGACTTGGTAACACTCTCACCAGACCAACAAAAGCAAGAAATTGAGAGTGCAAATCAGTTAATTAATAAAATTACAGGTAAAAACGTAACACTCTTCCGTCCACCTTATGGAAGTTATAATAAATCTGTTTTAAGTCAAACAAATTTAAGTGCAGTTAATTGGACTGTTGACACTAATGACTGGCGTTATCGTACAAGTGCTCCAGTTGTTCAAAATGTTTCGACTTACGCTCATGATGGAGCAATCATTTTGATGCATGATATTCATCAATGGTCAGTAGATGCGGTGCCGCAGATTATTCAAAATTTGAAAGCACAAGGTTATACCTTTGTAACGGTCAGCACTTTGCTAACAGTACAAGATGGGGGAGCTAAGGCTCAACAAGTTTATTTTGGTAGGTAATAAAATAAGAAGAGGAGAAGTGATTCTGCTCTTTTTATTCGTTTTTAACGAAGGTTTATTCTAAAAAATTCATATCCAATGAGTTTATTCTTGACAACTTATGGGAAACTTGATATACTAATATAGTCGTTTGAGAGAAACGCAGGCGTGGCTCAACTGGATAGAGTACCTGACTACGAATCAGGCGGTTGTAGGTTCGAATCCTACCGCTTGCATATAACGGGAAGTAGCTCAGCTTGGTAGAGTACTTGGTTTGGGACCAAGGTGTCGCAGGTTCGAATCCTGTCTTCCCGATTACCGACTAACCCTAACTCATCTTTCGTGGATGAGTTTTTTTGATGTCAAAATTAAATAATCTTCCATAATTCTTGAAAGTGTTATCAAGATATGATAAAATTCAAGTGATAATGTGAGTTTAGAAAATTATTAAAAGCGAGCATTAAATGAAAGGAGCCATCATGGCATATAAATCACATAAATTTGGTAAACGTAACGGTAAAAAACATTTCAACGCAGTAGGCGTAAGAACTGCACCAAAACCAGAAGCTAAAAAAGAAGAAAAATAATTTTTGTTTAGGAATTTTAGATTAATTAAAATTGAATCCTAATCTCTTGATTTTCTAACTCATCTCTTACAGATGAGTTTTTTTATTTAAATCACTTGTTCTAATGTGAAAAATATTGACAAAATAAGGATTTTTGGTATAATAGAAAAGTTGAATATAGCAGTCAGCTAGAAAGCTCGTCAACATTTTGCTGTTATGTCAGGGAGCGTAAGCTATTATACTCCTTGTGTCAAGTAACTGAAGCTATAAGCGAAGGTAAAATGAACGAATTCGAGGCTGTCAATATTCTTCAAATAAAATATTTGGAGGACATAAATTATGTCACGTTACACTGGTCCATCATGGAAACAATCACGCCGTTACGGTATCTCACTTTCTGGTTCTGGTAAAGAAATCGCTCGTCGTAACTACGTACCTGGACAACACGGTCCAAACAACCGTTCAAAACTTTCTGAATACGGTCTTCAATTGGCTGAAAAACAAAAACTTCGTTTTTCATACGGTCTTTCTGAACGTCAATTCCGTAACTTGTACATTGCTGCAACTAAAGTTAAAGAAGGAACTGTTGGTTTCAACTTCATGACTTTGCTTGAACAACGTCTTGATAACGTAGTTTTCCGTCTTGGTCTTGCGACTACTCGTCGTCAAGCACGTCAATTCGTAAACCACGGACATATCCTTGTTGACGGAAAACGCGTTGATATCCCATCATTCCGCGTACAACCTGGTCAAGTGATCTCAGTTCGCGAAAAATCTATGAAAGTTCCTGCAATCCTTGAAGCTGTTGAAGCTACTAAAGGTCGCGCTAACTTCGTATCATTTGATGCTGATAAACTTGAAGGAACTCTTGTTCGTCTTCCTGAACGTGATGAAATCAACCCAGAAATCAATGAAGCATTGATCGTTGAATTCTACAACAAAATGATGTAATTTCTTATTTGCATTTTGAAATCGCTCCTGTTTGGGAGCGATTTTTTTGTGACTTTTTTGGTAAAATAGAGGTAGGACACTGTCCTTTAAAATTGATGACAAAAACTAGTTAAGGATTATTTCTAAGTGGAAAATGTTAAAAAAATTGCTGAATTGTTGAATATTAAAAATTCACAAGTTGAAAAAGTATTAGAATTGACGGCAGAGGGGAACACAGTTCCGTTTATTGCTCGTTATCGTAAAGAAGCAACAGGTTCACTTGACGAAGTTGAAATCAAAAAAATTATTGATGAAGATAATTTACTGACAAAATTATCAGAACGTAAAACGGCTGTTTTGTCAAAAATTGAAGAGCTTGGTAAGTTGACTGATTCGCTTAAAACACAAATTTTGGCTGCTGAAAAACTGACAGAAGTTGAAGATTTATATTTGCCTTACAAAGAAAAACGGCGCACAAAAGCAACGATTGCAAAGGAAAATGGTTTATTTCCCTTAGCTCAATTGATTGTAAAAAATTCAGCAAATCTTGAAGAAGAAGCTGAAAAATTTGTCAATGAGAATTTTACAAGCCCTCAAAAAGCTTTGGAAGGTGCTGTGGATATCTTGTCAGAAGCGATTTCTGAAGATGCGCGGTTGCGTTCATGGCTGACTGGTGAAATCAAAAACAATAGTTTACTGACAAGTAGTTTGAAAAAAGATGCCGTTGATGAAAAGCAAGTTTTTCAAATGTATTATGAATTCTCAGAAAAAGTTTCAGAATTACCAAATTATCGTGTATTGGCTTTAAACCGTGGTGAAAAATTGGGGATTCTGTCAGTAAAATTTGAAAATAACGAAGACAAAATTTTACGTTATTTTGCCGCCCGTTTTGCTGCTCAAAATAATCCAATGATGCAAGTGGCGATTAAAGATGCTGTCAAGAAAAAATTGATTCCGGCTATGGAACGTAGTATTCGGACTGAATTGACAGAAAAAGCTGAAGCATCTGCCATCGAAGTTTTTGGCGAAAATTTGAAAAATTTATTATTGGTGGCTCCGCTTAAAGGGCGTGTAGTCATGGGATTTGACCCTGCTTACCGTACTGGAGCAAAGCTTGCTATTGTTGATGAGACAGGTAAATTATTGATGACAACGGTCATTTATCCTGTGAAGCCAGCAAATGCAGGTCAAATTGCTCAAGCGAAAAAAGATTTAGCAAAATTCATTCGAGAATATGGTGTGAATATGATTGCGATTGGGAATGGAACTGCCAGTCGCGAATCTGAAAGTTTTGTTGCAGAAGTACTCAAGGAAAATAATTTTTCTGATGTTTATTATGTGATTGTCAGTGAATCTGGAGCCTCTGTTTATTCAGCGAGCGAGTTGGCACGTGAAGAATTTCCAGAATTGACTGTTGAAAAACGTTCAGCAATTTCGATTGCACGCCGTTTGCAAGATCCATTGGCTGAACTTGTAAAAATCGAACCAAAAGCCATTGGTGTTGGTCAATATCAACATGATGTTTCTGAGAAAAAATTAACAGAAAATCTTGATTTTGTCGTGGAAACAGTAGTTAACCAAGTTGGTGTTAATGTCAATACAGCCAGTCCTAGTTTGCTTTCACACGTAGCTGGCCTTAATAAAAGTTTGGCACAGAATGTAGTAAAATATCGTGAAGAAAATGGTGCACTCAAAACAAGAGCGGAACTAAAAAAAGTCCCACGTTTGGGAGCTAAAGCATTTGAACAAGCGGCAGGTTTCTTAAGAATTCCAGAAGGTAAAAATTTCCTTGACAACACCGGTGTTCACCCAGAATCTTATAAAGTGACGGAACAACTTTTGGCGGAAATTTCCGCTGATAAACCTGTCAGTAACGAAGAATTGCTGACCAAACTTTCGTCAGTAAATATTCCTGAAATGGCTGAAAAACTTGGTCTTGGTCAGGAAACATTGACTGATATTATCAATGATTTACAAAAACCAGGCCGTGATTTGCGTGATAGTTTTGATGCCCCAATTTTAAGACAAGATGTTTTGTCAGCTGGAGATTTACAAATTGGTCAACAACTTGAAGGTGTAGTTCGTAATGTTGTTGATTTCGGTGCCTTTATTGATATCGGAATTAAAAATGATGGCTTGGCACACGTTTCTGATTTGAGCAAATCTTTTGTCAAAAATCCAAGTGATGTTGTCGCTGTAGGACAAATCGTAACGGTTTGGGTTAAATCTCTCGATTTACAAAGAGGGAAAATTAATTTAACCTTAGTGAACCCACGAGAAAAATAATCTGTCAGTAAATTTTTTTGATTCTAGTTTCATTAAGCGAAGCTGTCAGTAAAATTTACTGACAGTCGTCTGTGCGAGCCTGTCAAAGGAGGAAAAGTGTTAACTAATCAAGAATTGACAGCAAAAGTAAAAGAAATATCACTCACATATTTTAAGCAATCATTTGACCACGAAGCAAAATGGAATCAACGCCTACGGACAACTGGTGGTCGTTTCTTTCCCAAAGATTTACATCTTGATTTTAATCCTAAAATGGCTGAACTTAAAGATTTTGAAGGAGTGATACTTCATGAATTAACTCATTATCATCTGTATCGGTCTAAAAGAGGTTATAAACATCGAGATGCTGATTTTAAAAGGCTTCTGTCACAAGTTGGTGGCTTACGATATGCTCCCTCAGTGATTGATAAGAAGATAAAATATTATTATAGCTGTCAAAATTGCGGCCAACTTTATCCTCGACAAAGAAAAATTGATACAAAAAAGTATCGCTGTGGAAAATGTCGAGGAAAATTAATCTTAAAAACAAGCGGAAATTAAAAATTCCGCTTGTTTTTTATTAAGAATTAAGAAGTTTATCCACATTTTCTTCACTTTTTCCCCAAAAATTGTGAATAAGTTAAGATAAATTGGGGATAATTACAAAAAAATGGCTTAATTGAGCCAAAAAAATCTTATCCACAAGATAAAATAAATGCGTAAAGATGATAATTGCTTTTTCTCACAAAAAAGCGTAGAATAGTAAAAATACATTTTTGAAGGACTTCGAGCTATTTAGCTCGAAATCTTTTATATCATGTAAAATAATATTGGATGAAAAAGAAAAGGGAGAAACTCGTGCTTAAATCAGAAATTATTGCTCAAATACCAAAAGTTGAACTTCATTGCCATCTTGATGGTTCGCTTAGCTTGTCAGTCATTAAAGAACTCGCTAAAAATGCTGGAATTCATATGACAATGTCCGATGAGGAAATTTTAGAAAAGGCACAAGCCCCAGAAAATACAAAAAATTTGCTAGAATACCTGCAACGTTTTGATTTCGTCTTACCACTTTTGCAAACTTATAAGAATTTAGAGTTAGCTGCTTATGATGTTGTCAGACAGGCAGCAAATGATAATATTAAATATATTGAAATCCGTTTTGCTCCAAGTCAACATCTCTTAGAAAATCTAACCCTTGAAGAAGCAGTAGAGGCTGTCATCGCCGGCCTTTCTCGTGCAGAAAATGATTTTGATATAAGAGCAAATGCACTCGTTTGTGGATTAAAACAAGAACCAATTCAAAAATTACAAAAACTGCTGCCACTTTTTGACAAGATTCCTGATGAACATTTTGTCGGATTTGATATGGCGGGTGATGAATTAAATTATCCACAGGAAAAATTTGTAGATTTGATTCATGATATAAAAATTAAGGGTGTCAATGTGACGCTTCATGCTGGAGAATGTCCAGCATGTGAGAAAAATATTTTAGATTCAATTGCAATGGGGGCAAGTCGCATTGGACATGGAATTATGACTAAAAATCTGTCCGAAGCCGAACAAAAAATGATGATTGAAAAACAAATTGTTTTAGAAATGGCTCCGACTAGCAATTTTCAAACAAAAGCGGTGACAGAGCTTGCGCAATATCCTTTTAAAGAACTTTATGACAAAGGAATACACGTGACATTAAATACCGATAATCGAATGGTTTCGGCTACAAATTTAAGCAAAGAATATGAGAAAATCTCAGCTTGGTACCCAGATTTTTCTCTTTCTGATTTTGAAAAAATAAATCATTACGCAATTGATGGCGCCTTTATTGGTCAAGAAGAAAAAGAAGAACTTCATCAAAGATTTACCAAAGAATACAAAAAAATCTCTGAATAATCAGAGGTTTTTTAGATTAGATGAATTATTATTATTTAATTTCTATCTTAGAAATGATTTGAGCAGCTTGTTCATCAAATGAAGTTGGAATGGCAAGCGTTTGGCTACTGTCCAATAGTTTTTGAGATTCTTCTTTTACCCAAGCAGAATCTTTAAGATATCTTTCGTCTTGGTAATGATTTGGATCTTTATAAAAATTGATTGACCCATTATGATTAGAACTATAGGTAACAATAGTGGTTCCAGCCATTGTATTATCAGAACTAAAAGATAATGTTACTGTGTCCTGAGGAACAACTACAGAACCGGAAAAAGGAAAGACTTGGTGATTAGCTCCATTTTTAGTAACACTGATAGAAACAGGTTGATAATCATATTTGTAATAACTTAGAAGGGTTTCGGTTACGCGTGCATACTCAACCTGTTCAGCGCTATATCCAGATAAAGGTGAAGAACTTTTTTGTACTTTTTCAGAATTATTGGTATTTGCTTGACTGCTTGAAGCAGAAGAGCTCGTAGAATGAGTAGCAGAATTTTTACTATTGCTAGTTTTTGAACTTGAGGTAACTTTAGAACTAGAAGTAGTTTCTTTTTTGGTCTGATTTTCAGAACTTTTAGAATTTGAACAGGCAGCTAAGGCAAATAAACTCAAAAATGTAGCTGACCAAAGGATTGTTTTTTCATAAGATTTATTCTCCATTTTTATTACTTTATAATAATAGCATTAAATTTTTATAAAGTAAAATTTAGCTATGATTACTATAATCTTAGAATATATTTCTACTTGGTATAATCTATTGTTGGAATGAGCTTTATTTAGATATTTTTATTTCTAAGGTGTTGCTTTAGGACAATAAAAAAAGCTGAATCATTATATATTCAGCCTTTTTTTATTAATAAATATTATTCATCAGGTGTCATAATCATTGGAACAACAAGTGGTGAACGTTCAGTTTGTTTATAAAGGAATGGTGAGAGTGCTTCACGCATCGCACGAGCCACAGAAGCTTCATTTGCATTTTCTTCATGCATCGCTTCACGAATGGCATTGAAAAGGACACGTTGACCACTACGAATCAAATCACCAGACTCACGCATATAGATAAATCCACGCGAAAGCATGTCAGGGCCAGCAAGAACGGTTTTCTTTTCAAAGTCAACGGTTGCAACCGCAAGGACAATTCCGTCTTCTGAAAGTTCATGACGGTCGTGAAGAACAGCATTTCCGACATCACCAATTCCTGAACCATCAACATAAGTATCAGAAGCTAGGAAATGGTCGGCATATCTTGCGCTGTCAGCAGTTAATGCAAGGACGTCCCCATTTTCTTGAATGAAACAATTTTCTTTAGGGACACCAGTATCTTGAGCAAGTCCAGCGTGAATTTTGAGCATTCTATATTCACCGTGAACAGGCATAAAGTATTTCGGTTTGATGAGACGTAACATGAGTTTTTGCTCTTGTTGCCCACCATGACCAGAGGTGTGAATGTTGTTCATTTTACCATAAATAACTTCAACACCAGCTTCAGCGATTTTGTTAATCAATTGGTTAACACCGTGGGTATTCCCAGGAATAGCATTTGATGAGAAGACAACCGTATCGCCCATTTGTAAGGTAATGTGACGGTGCATTCCGTTGGCAATTCTTGAAAGTGCAGCCATTGGCTCACCTTGCGAACCTGTACACATAATCAAAAGTTCATGTGAAGCGTATTGATTAACTTCATTTGGTTCAATGAAGGTTCCTTTAGGAGCTTTGATATAACCGAGTTCCAAACCATTCACGATTGCTTTTTCCATTGAACGACCGAAAACGACAATTTTGCGTCCAGTCTTAACTGCTCCATCAACGGCTTGTTGCAAACGGAAAATATTTGAGGCAAATGAAGCGAAAATAATTCGACCTTCAATACGTTCAAAAATTTTCATGATGCTTGCACCAACGACTTTTTCAGAATGTGAAAAAGTTGGAATTTCAGCATTGGTTGAGTCAGAAAGAAGGAGTAAAACGCCTTCGCTTCCAAGTTCAGCCATTCGGTGAAGGTCAGCAGGTTCACCCACTGGTGTGAAGTCAAACTTGAAGTCACCAGTAGCCACAATTTTACCTTGAGGAGTATTTACAACAATCCCTAAAGGTTCTGGAATTGAGTGAGTCGTGCGGAAGAAGTCAAGACTTAAATGATTAAATTTAATGACTGAATCTGCATGAATTTCATAAAGTTTAGCATCACGTAAAAGCCCGTGTTCTTCGAGCTTTCCACGAATGAGCGCAAGTGACAATGGTCCAGCATAAATTGGAATATTGGCCTGTTTCAAGAGGAATGGAATTCCTCCGATGTGGTCTTCGTGTCCGTGAGTGATGAAGAGACCTTTGATACGATCAATATTTTCAACGATGTAAGTATAATCAGGAATGACGTAGTCAACACCTAATAAATCGTCTTCTGGGAATTTAATTCCGGCGTCAATGATGATAATTTCATCTTTATACTCAACGCCGTAAGTATTTTTACCGATTTCGCCCAGTCCGCCAATGGCGTAAACTGCGACTTCATCAGCTTTTATTTTAAGTTGCTTTGGCATGTTTCTCCTATTCTTTGGATTTTTTATTTTATTTTTTGACTGACAAGTTGGTCAGTTCGGTTTTTTAATGTAATATTTACTGACAGAATTTTAAAGATACAAGAAAATCACTTTAGATTACTGTCATTTTTGACAAAAATCTAAAGTGCTCTCCTTTATACTCCAGTCAGTCTTAGAAGCTTGTGATTTCAAATACGCCAGTTTCTTTTTCATATTCGACAGATTCATCAGAAAGTGAGTCAATAAACTCTACATGGTAGGCAGTATTTTTAGCAAGAAGTTCGCGTGCAAGGATAACTCCTTCTTCTTTAGTAGCAACATCAAGGTCGAGGTAAAGAGCCTCAGTAGTCTCACGACGTGGTGAGCGGGTATTATCTTTTTGGTAGAAAACTTTAAAAATCATTCTATAAATCACGAGCAAAAGCTCGTTCCTTTCCTAATAGTTCGTGTTTGCTGTTCTTTGCAATTACTATCATTTTAGCATATTTGCAAGGAAATGGAAAGTTGAGTTCATTAATTTTATAAATGAAGCGCTTCCTAAAAAATAATGGTGGAACTTGTAAGACAAGCGTGGTAAAATATAAGGAAGTAGAACTGATGACAGAGAAGATAAAAATTATTTGTAGATAGGTCGCATTGGATAAGTGGCTGTCAGTAAAAGTCTATCAGTAATTAAAAAATAACATACTTTCAGAAATATTATAGGTAAAAAATGAAAATATTAGCATTTGATAGCTCATCAAAGGCTTTGTCAGTAGCTGTGGTTGCTGACGGAATATTACTTGGTGAAGTAACATTAAATTTGAAAAAAAATCACAGTACAACTTTGATGACAAGCATTGATTTTTTGATGGCTCAAGTTGGTCTTGAAGCCAAAGAACTTGACCGGATTGCGGTAGCACAAGGACCTGGTTCTTATACAGGTTTGCGACTTTCTGCGACAGTTGGAAAAACATTGGCTTTTAGCTTAAATAAAGAGCTTGTTGGTCTATCAAGTTTATTGGCAATTGCTAATCGTGTTCAAGACAAAAATGCTTACGTGCTTCCGATAATTGATGCAAGACGTGGAAATGCCTATGCAGCTCTTTATAAAAATGATCAGCAAATAATTGCGGATCAACATTGCAATTTTAGTGAATTTTTGGCTGATTTATCAGAAAAAGTTTCTTCATTTGAACAAATTATTTTCACAGGAGAAACTGATAATTTCGTTGAAGCAATTCAAAATGCTGGTTTCTCTGAAGAACAAATCATTTCTGACAGTTTAGAAAAGCTCCCGTCAGCCTATGAAATTGCTAAGATTGCTGAAAAATTAACTCCTGAAAATGTGCACGCTTTTGTGCCAAATTACCTCAAAAAAGTTGAGGCCGAAGAGAAATGGTTGGAAAGTCATGAAAAAGCTGAAAACACTCCTGACGACTACGTTCAAAGGGTTTAGTGGAAAAAAATTTAATCCTCGTCGTTATTTAGAAATGGCTGACATTGAACTTGAACATGACCGAGAAGGTGTTCACTATCGATTGGCAGACAGAGTTGATATTGTTGCTTTGCTTGCGATTGAACGAGATGTTTACAATGGAGATATTCCATGGACCTTCTCTCATTTTGAACATGAAATTGTCAAAAATGATGAAGCCTTTTTCATTGTGGCCGAAATTTCTGGCAGTGTCATTGGTTTTATTGGAACTAGAATCAATCACCATGGTCAAGATGCACATATCACTAATCTCGCAGTGTTTAAAGCCTTTCAAGGACAACAAATTGCTTCAACTTTGATTGAACAACTGATTGTATTGATGAGCGCACTCGGAAAAAATGAGATGACTTTGGAAGTCCGTCGTGACAATACTAAAGCACAAGGACTTTATCGTAGGCAAGGTTTTGTCACTGACAAATTATTGCCAGAGTACTATGAAGACGGTGCTGATGCCATTTGGATGATTAAGAAATTGAAAAAATGAAACTAAAACATCTCTCTTACTTTGAAGAAAAATTAGAAGATAAAAAATATTTTCCAACCATAGAAAACCTATCAGCTCAGATTTATGAACTTTTGTCACTTGCTTACGAAGAATCACCGTGGACACGAGCTTACATTTTAGCTGATATAATCAATGAAAATTCCGATTATTTCTTCCTAGAAGAAGAGGGGCAAATTGTTGGTCTTTTAGCAATTTCAACAATAATGGATGAATTAGAAATTACAAATATCGCTATTCATCCTGATTTTCAGGGGCAAGGACTAGCGAGTTTTTTACTGACAGAAGTGTCAACATTTAGTGGGACTTTATTTTTGGAAGTTCGGAAGTCCAATCTTGCCGCTCAAAAATGTTATGAAAAATTTGGTTTTAAGATTTATCATACAAGAAAAAATTATTATGACAAACCTCTTGAAGATGCTTTGTTAATGAGAAAAGAGCAATTTTAAAAATGAAAGATAATTATATATTAGCCTTTGAAACTTCATGTGATGAAACTTCAGTGGCAATTTTAAAGAATGGAAATGAATTATTATGTAATATCATTGCCAGTCAAATCAATAGTCATAAACGCTTTGGTGGAGTTGTGCCAGAAATTGCCAGCCGTCATCACGTCGAACAAATTACTGTTTGTATTGAAGCAGCACTTGAAGAAGCAGAAATTTCGACTGACCAACTGACGGCCGTTGCGGTGACCGAAGGTCCAGGCTTAAATGGCGCTTTGTTAGTTGGAATCATGGCAGCAAAAACTTTTGCATGGGCAAATCATCTTCCTTTGATTCCAGTTAATCACATGGCCGGTCATTTGATGGCTGCAAGTTTAGTGGATACCATTGAATATCCAGCTATGGCCCTTTTGGTTTCAGGTGGACATTCTGAACTTGTTTACGTAGAAAAAGAAGGAAGCTATAAAAAAGTTGGTGAAACTCGTGACGATGCTGCCGGTGAAGCTTATGATAAAGTTGGTCGAGTGATGGGCCTGACTTATCCGAGTGGAAAAGTCATTGATGAATTAGCACACAAAGGAGCTGATACTTACAATTTCCCACGAGCAATGATGAACACACATGAAGTAGAATTTAGCTTTTCAGGCTTAAAATCAGCCTTTATTAATCTCGTTCATAACGAAAATCAAAAAGGAAATGACGTGATTGCTGATGATTTAGAAAATTTAGCTGCTTCCTTTCAAGCTGCGGTCGTCGATGTCCTTATGGCCAAAACCAAATTAGCCATGGAAAAATATCCAGTTAAAACGCTAATAATTGGCGGTGGAGTATCAGCAAATCAAGGCTTACGCGAACGTTTGTCAGCAGAAATTACTGACGAAAAGTTAATTATTCCTCCTTTAAGACTCTGTGGTGACAATGCTGGAATGATTGCAGCAGCAGCATATATCGAATGGAAAAAAGGTTTAGAAAATGTTCAAGCAGGATTAGATTTAAATGCAAAACCTAGTCTCGTTTTTGAAGACATAGAAGAAAGAGAAGTTTAATGATGAAATTAATTGGAAAACTTCAAAATGGTATGACCTTTACTGAAGAATTTGACGGAGTCAACGATTTCCTAGCCCTTCAACAAAGCGATTATAATGCCATTGCTGATGAAATTGAAGTTGTTGAAGTAAAAATTGCTGATGAAGTCCTTGATTTTAAAGGAAATATGGGCCAACTTTACTATGAACTAATGAAATAAATAAAAAGTTACTGACAGTTCTGTTAGTAACTTTTTTTATTTAGAGTTGATTAATCATTAATATTTTTGTCTGTGGAAAACTTTCTTTAAGCTCTTTCAGATGAAGTTTGAGCTCTGGATAACAAAAGATATAATCAATTATTTCATTTTTTTTCGTCAGTAATTCGGACAAATATATTTTTGGAGTTGAATGTCATTGCCAACTATCACTTGAGCTTTTTTTTAACCAAAGTTTTTCCATTTCTTTGTAAGCAAACATTTTTCCAATTTGTAATCCCGCGGGTGTTTCTAGCGATTTGTCATTGCCAAGTAGCAGATAAGCAGTAGTCATATAACCGCCTCCTTTTGCTATATTATAACTCCACAAAAAAAGATTAGCAAGGGGAACTTCACAGATTGGGGTCCTATTGTCATCTTTTAGTAAGAATTACTAAACCACAGATAATTCATGAATTGTCCGTCCTTCTTTATCGACCAATTGTAACCAGCTATTCGTTCCAGCGAAGTAAAGGAAATGTCCCACTTCATTGACTGATTTTAAGACAATATCCTCAGTAGTTGTGAATGTTTTAGCATCCCAATTGGCTTTTTGTTCTTCTCTTAAAGTCTGTGTAAAACGATAGGCTAAACCTGGTGTACCATCAGATTTCATTCCACCGCTTTCGGCGATTTTTGCTCCGGCTTTTATCACGAGTTGATTGGATTTTTCCCAAATAATGGTCGCTTTACTGTCGGAACGATTAACAAAAAATTCAACTTCAGAAAGTCCTTTTTTCCAGCGATGTTGTGCTTTAGGAGAAAAAGCTTTTTTCTTTTCTAATTTAATGCCAAAAGCAGTTAAAGCAGTCAAAAACTCGTCAGCAGAAGTGGCACAAGCTTTTTCGATATTGCTTGGAATTTTAATTGGCTCGGCTTTATCACGTAAAATAATGCCAGCTTCCTCAGCCAAGTTAACTAAATATTGCGTTAGATATTCCAGCTCTAAATCATAGGCAGCCATATTTAAAATCACGACTTTATCAAATTCTAACTTAGGAATTAATTCTAAATCATTGGCAATCATTTTAATCTGTCCTTTTTTTAGTAAAAAGAAAAGCTCATCATTTTGCAAATCAAAACGTGCATTATTCTGATCAAAAATACGTAAAAAGGCAGTTGATGGAAGACGAATTTCTAAACCAAGGTCAGACATGCTGACCGTAAAAGTTAAATTTTTCATAACTTTATTATAGCAGAAAGTTTGACAGCCTTATCAAACAATACATCATCAAGCTAAAGTTTGGTATATACAAACAATGTAATCTGTTTTTTTGTATTTTATAAAAAATGAATCTATAAAAAAACAAAATAATGTAATTTTATAAAATAAAGTTCGGTATTTACGTACAATGGTAACTGTTAACAGAATATTTACAAAAAGGTCATTGTCAGATAAATTAAAATGGGTTAGAATTATTTTGTGAAGCACACCGATTCATCAACCGATTGATAAAAATCTTAAGGAGATTCATTTTTATAATGAAAAAGACATCGAAGAAAGTCATTGGACTTACAGCAAGTGCACTAATTGCAATATCATTACTTGCAGCTTGTGGAAATAGTAGCTCTGCATCAAAATCTGATAGCAAAACCATTTCAAATTTAAAGATTTCATTTATTCCATCCAAAAATCCGGACGATATTACCACAGCGACTAAACCAATCGCAAATATTTTGAAATCTGAATTGAAAAAACAAGGCTATACAGTAAAAAATATTGATACTAGTGTTGGTACAAATTATCAAGCGGTTGGTGAAGGGCTTGATGCTGGTTCAGTTGACGTCGGTTATGGAATGTCAGCGACAACTTATGCCATGTATCAAGATGGTTCAACTCCACTCTTGATGGCAACACGTAAAGGACTTTCAAATGATGGCTCAGATTCTGCAAAATATTGGAATGAGCATAAACCAACAACTAAAACCGATAAAGAAGTGACTTCTTACCGTTCGCTGATCATTGCTGGTAATTCTCCAATGGGCAAAAAGTTAGCTAAAGAAGCTAACGACGGAACTTTGACATGGAAAGATTTAAACGATGCAAAATGGGGGCTTGAATCAACTTCATCTGCGGCAGGCTATATGTATCCTTCGCAATGGTTAACTGAGAACTTTAAACATTCAATTCGTGATTTAAAAAATACAGTTACTATGGATTCTTATGATTCAGCAATGGCTCAACTTGCTTCAGGTCAAATTGATGTAATGCCAGAATATGCTGATGCACGAATGGATGACGCTACTAAGTGGACCACAACTTTCGGTGCAAAAGAAAGTATTTGGGATGATACAAATGTGATTGGTGTGACACCTGCCATTGCCAATGATGGAATCATGGTTTCAGAAAAATCAAAAATCATGACGGCCGACTTTAAAAAAGCACTCTCAGCAGCAATTAAAGATATGGCTAAAACTGATGAAGGAAAGAAAGTCATTGCCATTTATTCACATGATGGCTATGTTGATTCAACAAAAGCTGACTATAAAACAGCCATTAAAGTGGCAAATTCAATGAGTAAAGCCAACTAATGAACAAATAAATCATTTAATAAGGGTCTGGGTTACTCAATGAGTTCCAGACTCTTTTTGTGGAAATTGACTAATATTAATTAAAAAGCCTTCATTAGTGAAGAAGGATGGAGAAGTAATGATAAAATTTGAAAATGTGTCAAAAATTTATCCAAATGGCACAAAAGGTTTGACGGATGTTAATTTACAAATCAATCAAGGAGAATTCGTAGCTATTATTGGAACATCGGGAGCAGGAAAATCAACTCTGATTCGTTGTGTTAATGGTTTAAATGATATTACTTCAGGCTCGTTAATTGTGAATGATACAGAAGTGTCAAAACTTAAAGGAAAAGAGTTAAGAAAATTTCGAAGACATGTGGGAATGATTTTTCAATCCTATAATTTAGTTCCTAGAGTGACGGTTTTGAAAAATGTAATGTTTGCTCGTGTACCAGATATGAGTTTATTTAAGGTCATTTTTGGTTTGTTTTCAAAAGAAGATAAACTTGTTGCCTTAGATTCTCTGAATAAGGTAGGAATTTTAGATAAAGCTTATATCCGAGCAGATCAACTTTCAGGTGGACAACAGCAACGTGTATCACTCGCTCGTGCTCTTAGTCAAGAAAGTGAAATTTTACTCGCTGATGAACCTGTTTCAGCACTTGACCCAGTCACAGCTAAAGAAGTAATGGATGATTTTAGAAGAATTAATGAAGAATTCAATAAAACAATTTTACTGAATATTCACCATGTTGAACTTGCTTTAGAATACGCTTCGCGGATTATTGCTGTAAAAAAAGGGAAAATTGTTTATGATGGTCCTTCGCAAGAGGTAACCAAAGAAATTTTGGATGAAGTTTATAGAAAAGAGGCCTAAATGTACGATAAAATTTTTAAGCCTAAAAAAATAAAACTTATTACAGGAGAAGTTGTTGAAGAAAAAGTCAGTCGAACTTGGTTGACTTGGTTAATTATCATCTTACTGATTGCTTTTTCTGTTATTCTTACAAATTTTGATTTTAGTGCGCTTAACAGAAGTGGTCTCTTTTTTCAAAAATTAGCAAGTATGATTCCCCCAAATTGGGCTTACTTTCATAAAGTTCTTCCCCCACTATTAGATACGATTAAGATGAGCTTTTTTGCTTCCTTACTTGGAGCAATTTTGTCAGTTCCATTTGCGATATTAGCGGCAAATAACATCCTTAAAAATCGTTTTGTTAATGGCATCATTCGTTTGATTTTTATGCTAGCAAGAACTTTGCCAACTTTGGTTTTGGCTTTAATTGCAACCTATATTTTTGGTCTAGGAACTTTTGCTGGAGTTGTTGCAATTTTTGTATTTACCTTTTCTTTCATAGGAAAACAATTGTTTGAGGTGATTGAAACCGTTGATATGGGACCTTTTGAAGCGGCAGAAGCTTTAGGGGTCAGTCCTTTAAAAGCCTTTTTCATTGCTGTTTTTCCTCAAGTCCTACCTACTTATCTTTCAACTGCTCTTTATGCATTTGAGGGAAATGTCCGCTATGCTGCAATTTTGGGATATGTTGGGGCTGGAGGGATAGGAAATATCTTAAATGACCGAGTGAATTTTCGCGACTTTTCCTCTGTTGGTATGATTTTAATTTCTATTCTAGCTACAGTCATGATTATTGATTCAATCAGCGCATTAATTCGTAAGAAAATTGCCTAGGAATGAGAGGAAAAATGAATTCACAAATTATTGAAGAATATAATCATAGACCTAAAAACTGGTTTTATTATCTTTTGATATTTATTGTTTTATTAGCAGTTTCGATTTGGTCGACTTCAGTCGTCCATTATCATGGCGTTTCAGAACATGGAGCTTTAATCGCCAAAAATATTTTCACAGGGATTTTCCATCCAGACACCAGTTTAATGTTTAACCTAACTGAAACTGGCTTACCCTATCTCTTGCTACAAACTTTTGCAATTGGTTTGCTTGGGACTTTGGTTGGTGCAATTGTTGCCATTCCACTCTCTTTTCTTGCAGCGACTAATTTGGTTCCGAATTGGTTAGCTTATCTGATTCGTTTTGTCTTGATGGCGATTCGGACAATTCCTTCTTTTGTTTATGCCCTTTTATTTATTCCAGTCGTTGGTTTAGGTTCTTCAGCTGGTGTAATGGCGCTTGGTTTTGAGTCAATTGGGATGATTGCAAAACTATTTATTGAAGCTATTGAAGATTTGGATATGGGTGTTATTGAGGCTATGGACGCAGCTGGTGCAACAACATTTCAAAAAATTCGTTTTGGAGTTTTACCCCAATTATTACCAGATTTATATTCGATTTTACTTTACCGTTTAGATATGAATCTGCGTGATGCAGCCATTTTGGGATTAGTTGGTGCCGGTGGAATTGGTGCGCCATTGAGTTTTGCAATGTCTGGTTATAAATGGTCAGCCGTTGGTGCAATTTTGTTGGGACTTTTAGTTTTAATTATCCTTGTTGAACTCATTTCATCAAGAATTCGGAAAAAATTAGCAAAGGGATAAATAATATGAAAATAAAAATTCTAGAAACGAGTGATTTACATGGTTTTGTTCTCCCAACAAACTTCACCGAAAGAGAAATGAATTTGCCTTTTTCAATGGCCAAAGCCAAATCTAAAATAGATGAACTGACAGCAGTGGCTCAAGAGCAGGGTGAAATTATTGTAAAAATTGAAAATGGTGATTTATTGCAAGGTTCACCCTTGGCTTATTATCTAGCTAAAAAATCAAGTCGCGGTATTAAAGACTTGGTCAATGTCACTAATTCTTTTGGTTATGATGTGGGATTGCTTGGTAATCATGAGTTTAATTATGGGATTGATTATTTAAAAAGTTATGTTAATCAGGTAAATTATCCTATTTTGGCTGCGAATGTATTGAATAATGAAGGTCAACCTGCTTTTGGCCCTGCTTATAAAATCATTGAAGCGCAGGGGGTGAAAATTGGAATTGTTGGTTTTTTGACACAATATATTCCACATTGGGAAAAACCGTCAATTATCAAAGATTTGACTTTCCAATCTATTCTGACAACTGCAAAAGATATTCTGCCCGATTTGCGCCAATCAGTTGACCTTTTGATTGTTGCATATCATGGAGGCTTTGAGCGAGATTTACAGACAGGTCTTCCGACAGAAAGTTTGACAGGGGAAAATGAGGCTTATCAGTTAGTTGAAGAGTATAAAGATTACATTGATGCCTTAGTGACTGGACACCAGCATCGTGAAATTGCTGACCATCTTTTTGGAGTTCCAGTTATTCAACCAGGCTATCGTGGTGCTTTTGTTGGCGAAATAGAACTTGAATTAGATAATCATAAAAAAGTTGTGGCTTCAAACGCTAGACTTCATAAAACGGAGAATTGCAAAGTCTCATCGGAGGTCAATCAGCTGATATCCGTTGTGAGTGAAGAAGCAGAGGATTGGTTAGACCAGCCAATGGGAGAAGTTCATGGAGAAATGATTATTCGTGATCCAATGACTGCTCGATTGATTGAACATCCTTATATTGAATTAATTAATAAAATACAAATGGAAGCGACAGGGACCGAAATTTCTGGGACTGCACTTTTTAATAATGAAGCGAAGGGTTTTGCAAAAGAAATTACGATGAGATCGATTCTGACAAATTATATTTATCCCAACACTTTAGCTGTTTTAAGAGTGACAGGTGCAGACTTAAAGGCTGCCTTAGAGCGGACAGCGGAACATCTTGAACTTGACGAAAGTGGCGAAATTGTTTTTAGTCCACGATTTATTGAACCAAAACCTGAATATTATAATTATGATATGTATGAAGGGGTTGAATATGCTATCGATTTGCAAAAAGAAATTGGTCAGCGAATTGTACGTTTAAATTTCAAGGGGCATCAGGTAAAGGATGACGATATTTTAGAAATTGTCGTCAATCAATATCGCGCAGTTGGGGGTGGAAATTATCCAATGTTTTCTGCGGACAAGATTGTTAGAGAAATTACTGTTGATATGACCGAATTGATTGCTGATTATTTGAAGAAACATCCGATAATTGAGGCAAGTGTGAATCATAACTTCACAGTTCTAAAATAAATTTACTGACAGAAATTTTAGCAGAATAATAGGTGCTAAAAAAATCTGTCAGTATTTATTTTATTAAGTTATACTTGAGAATGAGCTAAGTTTTTCTAAAGTTTTTACTGATATACTTTTATTTATCAAAAGGAGGAGCCTAGCATGAAACATACAGTAATAATTCCAAAAATCAATTATCAATTTGTGAAATCAGAAGATGACTCACTTTTACTTCCAAGTCCTTTAGAAAGTCAATATTTAACAGTAAAATATGAGCAATAAGAGCCAAATGAGTTGAGATTCTATGATAAAATGAAGTCATAAAGATTAACAAAGGAGCATTAATGACAATGAATATCACATCTCATGGTGAAAAAATAGCAACACTAAATCCGACAATAAGTGGTGATGCACCTGATTTTGAACTGACAGATTTAAAAGGAAATAAAATTAAATTATCAAAACTTGAAAAACCTGTTTTGATTAGTGTTTTTCCTGATATTAATACTAGAGTTTGTTCACTTCAAACCAAACATTTTAATCTTGAAGCAGCAAAACATTCTGAAATTGACTTTTTGAGTATTTCAAATAATACAGCAGATGAGCAAAAAAATTGGTGTGCAGCCGAAGGTGTTGACATGACAATTCTTGCTGATGATGGAACTTTTGGAAAGGCTTATGGTCTTATTTTAAATGGTGGTCCTCTTGAAGGACGTCTTGCCAGAAGCGTCTTTGTTGTGAAAAATGGTCAAATTGTCTATAGTGAAGTTTTGTCAGAGCTTTCTGATGAACCAAATTATGAAAAAGCACTAGCAGCTACTAAATAGTTATAACTGACAAAATAGGGGATAATTGCAATTGATGCTTGTCTTCTATTTATAAGCTGTCAACAGGCAGCTTTTTTAGTAGTAAAAAGAATAGATGTAATTTTTCTTTGTACTCGAAATTTTCTATTCAATTTGATATAATTAGATTAATACTGAATATTTAGGAGAAAACATGGCTGTAAAACGTTTAATTGAAACTTTTGTTCCGGAGAATTATAAGATTTTCCTCGATATTGACCGTAAAACCAAGAAAATAAAAGGTCAAGTGGCAATTACTGGGGAAGCAAAAGATAGTGTTATTGCCTTTCATGCCAAAGGTTTACACTTTAGTAAAGTTCGTGCTTTTAGTGTCGACACAAACTTCATTGAAAATGAAGAAGATGAAGAAATCATTGTTAAAATTGGTGAAACAGGGCGCGTGACTGTTTCATTTGAATATGAAGCTGAATTGACTGACAACATGATGGGAATTTACCCTTCATACTATGAAGTCAATGGCGAAAAGAAAATGCTCATTGGTACACAATTTGAAAGCCATTTTGCTCGTCAAGCCTTTCCTTCTATTGATGAACCAGAAGCAAAAGCAACCTTCGATTTGTCAGTAAAATTTGATGAAGAAGAAGGCGACATCATTGTTTCAAACATGCCAGAACTCTTGAATATTAACGGAATTCACGTTTTTGAACGTACTGTCAAAATGAGTTCTTACCTTTTGGCTTTTGTATTCGGTGAACTTCAATTTAAAAAAGGAAAAACAAAATCTGGTGTTGAAGTAGGTGCTTTTGCAACTAAAGCTCATAGTGAAGCTGCGCTTGATTTCCCGCTTGATATTGCTATTCGTTCAATTGAATTTTATGAAGATTACTATAAAACGCCATATCCACTCCCACACAGTTGGCACATTGCCTTACCTGACTTTTCGGCAGGAGCAATGGAAAACTGGGGATGTATCACTTATCGTGAAGTCTGCATGCTTGTTGACCCTGAAAATGCAACAATTCAAAGCAAACAATATGTAGCAACCGTTATTGCACACGAATTGGCACACCAATGGTTCGGTGACCTTGTAACAATGCAATGGTGGGATGATTTGTGGCTCAATGAATCATTTGCCAACAACATGGAATATGTTTGTATGGATGCTTTGGAACCAAGTTGGAACGTTTGGGAATCATTCTCAATCTCAGAAGCCAATATGGCACTGAATCGTGATGCAACTGATGGAGTTCAATCTGTCCACGTTGAAGTGACTCATCCAGATGAAATTGGAACGCTCTTTGACCCAGCAATCGTCTATGCCAAAGGTTCACGTTTGATGGTTATGCTTCGTAAATGGCTTGGAGATGAAGATTTTGCTGCTGGCCTAGCCCTTTACTTCAAACGCCACCAATATGGAAATACAGTCGGAGATAATCTTTGGGATGCCTTGGCTGAAGTCTCTGGAAAAGATGTGGCAGCTTTCATGCATTCATGGGTTAACCAACCAGGATACCCTGTCGTTACTGCCGAAGTCATTGATGATACTTTAGTTTTGAGTCAAAAACAATTCTTCGTTGGTGAGGGTGCTGATAAAGGACGTTTGTGGAATGTTCCTTTGAATACAAATTGGTCAGGATTGCCAGACTTACTTTCTTCTGAAAAAGTTGAAATTCCTGGTTTTGCTGCTTTGAAATCAAAAAATAATGGTAAACCCCTCTTTTTGAATGATGCAAATATGGCTCATTACATTATTGATTACAAAGGACAATTGTTAACAGACCTCCTCTCAGAAGTTGAGACTTTGGAGAATGTCACTAAATTCCAAATCTTGCAAGATCGTAAATTATTGGCTAAAGCAGGTGTAATTTCTTATGCTGATGTCGTAAATATCTTGCCAGCATTTACCAACGAAGAATCTTACCTTGTCAATACTGGTTTGAGTCAACTCATTAGCGAATTGGAACTTTTTGTTGATGAAGATTCAGAAACTGAAAAAGCTTTCCAAAGCTTGGTAGGAAAACTTTTCGCTAAAAACTATGCTCGCTTAGGTTGGGATAAAGTTGCTGGCGAATCTGCTGGTGATGAGAGCCTTCGTGGAATTGTTTTGAGTAAGACTTTGTATGCTGAGAATGCAGATGCCAAAGCAAAAGCCAGCCAAATCTTTGCAGCACATAAAGAAAATCTAGCAGGAATTCCGGCTGATATTCGTCCAATTGTTTTAAATAATGAAATTAAGACGACAAATTCTGCTGAATTGGTTAAAACTTATCGTGAAACTTATGTTAAAACTAGCTTGCAAGAATTTAAACGTGAGCTTGAAGGGGCTGTCGCATTAATCAAGGATGAAAAAGTCATTGCTGAATTGCTTGAAAGCTTCAAAAATGCTGATATTGTTAAGCCACAAGATATTGCTTTCTCTTGGTTCTACCTTTTGCGCAATGATTTCTCACAAGATGCTGCTTGGGCTTGGGAAAAAGCAAATTGGGCATTCCTTGAAGAAAAATTGGGTGGAGATATGAGTTATGATAAATTTGTTATCTATCCAGGAAATACTTTTAAAACTGCTGATAAATTAGCAGAATATAAAGCTTTCTTTGAGCCAAAATTAGAAAATCAAGGTTTGAAACGTTCAATCGAAATGGCAATCAAGCAAATCACAGCACGTGTTGCTTTGATTGATAGCCAAAAGGCTGACGTTGATAAATCAATCAAAGAAATTTCTGAAAAATTATAATAAATAAAAAATCACCTTTTTGAGGTGATTTTTTTTATTCATTCTTGGTCTGACTTTGTTTTTGATAGCACAAGTAGAGCGATAATTAGAAAGATAAATCCCATGAGTGCTGGAGCGAAATGACCAAAGCTGATATAGATTTGTCCACCAATTAAAGGGCCTATCACGCGAGTAAGTGCTTGAAGTGCTTGACTGCCACCTTGAAGTTTACCTTGTTCGGAAGAAGTCGCTGATTTTGAAAGTTTACCGTTAAAGGCAGTTCCAAAAATACTATCTCCAAAAGCAAAGATAAACATTGCCAGAATGAAGAAGGGCCACATTTTAGAAAAAGCAGAAAGTGCGAAAAGAAGGTAAGCAATAATTTCGCAGACTAGTGCCAAACGGATGAGTTTATCTTCATTAGCTAATTTTAGAAGTCTTGGCATGATAAAGATTTGAGTCAAGATATCCATTAAACCCATGATGGATATGGCTAGACCAATTAATACAGGCGTCCAAGCAAAAGAATCTAATGAAAATTGACTAATAATTGCTTGGAGTGCACCATTTGGTAGCCAAAGTAAGATACCGGCAAAGAGCAGACGATTGAGATTTTTCATGCGTAAGAGCTGAAAAAGTTGAGTGAAAGGATTGAGTTGTTTAAGGGAAAAATTACGTGTGCGATGAGTTTCGGGCAAGCTCTCGTTCATTACGAATGCACCGTAAAGAAGATTGGCGATTGAGATTAGGGCGCCGAAGTAAAAGGGAACTGAATTGCCAAAATGAGCTAGAAGTCCTCCAACTGTTGGGCCAGAAATTGTTCCAACACCAACAGCGGCGGCTGTCCAACCAAAAACTTTAGTTCGATTTTCTTCATCAGTAATATCAGCGAAGTAAGCAAAAAGGGTCACGATATTTCCACCAGTTAAACCATCAATGATTCGTCCGAGAAAAAGCATCCAGAGACTACCAGCTAAGCCAAAGATAAGATAACCAAGAGCAGAGCCAGCTAAAGAAATCAGTAAGATAGGTTTACGACCAAAGCGGTCTGATAAAGAACCAAGAGCAGGAGCGGCAAAGAAAGTACATAGTGCATAGATTGCCATTAAACTAGTAACAATGAGTGCTTGGTCATGAGCATTAGCAAAAGGTGCGACCATAAAAGGAACGACTGGTGAGATGATTGTAAAACCAAGTCCTGTCAGGAAAGTGGTGATAATCCCAAAAGTGAGGGCGTGTTTATTAATTTTCATAGGTAAAACCTCCATAAGATATGAGCCCGACTGGGTTGAAGCGATGAAATTTAGAAAAATTGGTGGTTCTGCCCAGCAGGCAGGTTCAAAATTTTGTCTTTTTCATAAACTTCTAGCGGTCTGAACTCAATTACAATAATTGATGATGATTTCTTAGGAAGTTTTTTGCGCAGACTTGCGTCTGCTAAAGTGAAATCTATAGACTTGTGATTTCACTTTTCTACACAGTTTCCCTGGAAACAAAAATAGTATATCATAACATTGTTTCCGTGTCAACAAAAAACAAACAAAAAAAACTGTCAGTAAAAATTAATTTACTGACAGAATTATTTTTCAATATTATTCCGAATAGCAGAATCAAGATGATTATTGTATTTATTGAGAAATTCTAAAATATTGCTGACAGACTCATCAGTTAATTCATCGAAGATAACTTGATCCTTTTCTGAAAATTTTTGGTGCAAACTTTCGTGACGGTCATTAATTTCTTGACCCTCTTTTGTTAAGCGAAAATAGATTTCCTTTTTATTTTGAGGAATTTGATAAGATTCAACGAGATTTTTTTTGAGCAGTTTTTTAGCGATTTTACTGGCAGCACCACGTGTCATGTAGAGATGATGCGCTAATTTGGTCACATTTGGATAAGGGGTTTTAGCAATAAATTCAATCGTTTCAATTTCTGATAACGAAATATTTGAGAATTCAGCCTCCATTTGTGGCTTGTAATAGGCATCAATCTTATTAAATAAATCAGTTAAAGAAGTCATGATTTGTTCCTGATTTTGTTGAAGATTGGTCATAATCACTTTTCCTCTCTTTTTAAAGTTGTCTGTCTATAAATACAGCGCCAATAGTCATTGCGTCGCCAGATACTTGTAACCACAAAATTTTGTTCATTTTTCCAGTAATCATAAGTTAAAATAAATGTTTTCTTGCTGACTTGTGAACTACTATAGTGATTTATTGCTAATGGAATTACTGACAGACTTGTCAATGAATTTTTAGAGTCATTATTTTTACTGACAGAATTTTCGTCAGTAATTTTTGCAAAATCTATCAATTTATCAGAAGCACTGATGATTTTTCCATCAGCAAGAATTTCTTGAAAAGTGCTGTCAGTTAATTTGTCCAAATTTTCCAGATTTAAAAACTGTTCTTCTTTTGCCAAAAGTTCAAGTGAGCGACTGGCGTAATGTTCCTCTTCAGGTAAGGCAGCAGGTTCAACGTGGACATCGACATCATAAACACCATAATTGTCAATTAACATTTTCTCAATGAACTCGGTCGCTTCATGACTTTCGAAAACACTTAAATCAGGAGACATTTCAACCACTACATCAAGGAAAATATTACTTCCATAAGAACGACCTCGGACAAGCTTAACCCCTTTTACCTTTGGAACTAAGCAAATTGCTTCGCGATATTCTTCGACAAGATTTTCATCAAAACCATCAGAGAGACTAAAAACAGATTCATGGAAAATATCATAAGCAGTCTTTAAAATGAAACCACAAATAACTACAGCCATCGCAGTATCAAGCCACTCCCAGCCTACACTACTTGCTAAAATAGCAACCACAGTTCCAATAGAAGTCACCGCATCAGAGAGATTGTCCTTACTTGCTGCTGACAGCGCTTGTGAGTTCGTTTTTTTAGCCAATGCCCGATTATAAAGATAAACGCCCAGCATGACAAAAGCTGAGAATAGACCAACAAGAGCTCCCAGTGGGTCTATGGCTTCTTCTTTACCAGAAAGAAGTGTCATAACTGTTTCTCTTAAAACCTCAAAACCAACGAAAAACATGATAAAACTAGAAATTAAGCTAGCGATTGACTCAATTTTCCAGTGACCATAAACATGATCACTATCTGCTGGAATTCGAGCAAGTCGAAGACCAATCAAAATTGCAATATTTCCCATAATATCAGTCACATTATTAAAACCATTAGCTTGAAGAGCACTAGAATGCACAATTGCTGCAAAAGCAATTTGTCCAATGGATAAAACAATATAAGCGATAATAGAAACCCAAACTCCTTTTTCAGCGAGTTTCAGATTGTTTGTACTTGAAGCTGCCATATGAATCCTCCCAAATTTACATCATTCCATTATAACAAAATTTTGAATGAAAGTTTGTATCTATTGCCAAAAAATGCTTTTATAACAAGGGCTCACAAAATATAAATAAAAAATAAGGGCTGACTAATTTATATAAAAATACCCACTTTCTACTATATTAATGTAGTAGAAATCAGTCAAAAATAAAATAATTATATAAAAAATTCAAGTACCTTGACTTACATAGTAATGTGAAGTATAATATACTTTGTTTAAAATGATAGAAAGGAAAAAGAATGGCAGAAATACCAAAGGAAATGTTACGCGCCCAAACCAATGTCATTTTGCTCAATGTCTTAAAACAAGGGGATAATTATGTTTATGGCATTATCAAGCAAGTCAAAGAAGCCTCAAATGGAGAAATGGAGCTTAATGAAGCCACGCTCTATACAATCTTTAAAAGACTTGAAAAGGATGGGATTATCAGTTCTTATTGGGGAGACGAAAGCCAAGGTGGCCGTCGTAAATACTACCGCTTGACAGAAATTGGTCATGAAAATATGCGACTTGCTTTTGAATCTTGGTCTAGAGTCGATGAAATTATTGAAAATTTAGAAGCAAATAAAAAAGATGAATCTAATAAATAATTTCCAATTAAAATTTAAGTTACAAAATAAGGGATGAAGGTAAAAAAATATTCGTCGCAAATTGTTGACTTAAACTTTGAAAAGCGTTACAATATTTTTGTTAGTTTATCTTTTTTGAAACTAACTATTGTAATATTTAACAGCATTAACAATTAATGCTTGTTTACTAAAAAAAATAATGTTATAATTATTTTCTCAAAAAATTTATTGAAATTATTTTGAAGTAAAATGAAATTGAAAATTCAATTTAATGTAAACTTATTTACATTATTTAACTCTAGAAAGGAATTTTATGATTTTCAAATCAATCATGAAGCATAAATGGGTTGCCTTATTCTCAATCGTTTCAACCTTTATTTATGCAGGAGTACAGCTTTACCAGCCCCAAATCATGAAACGAATTATGACCGTAATGTCATCAACAACTTATAGCCGTCATCAAATGGCTGACAAGGTTTCAGGATATGGAGTTGAGCTTTTGGTTGTTGCTGGGATAGGGATAATTTTTGCTATCTTTAGTACACTTTCAGCGGCACGTATTGCCCAAGAAATTGGAGCAGACGTTCGTGAAGCGACTTACAAAAAAATCAATACATTTTCTTATGAAAATGTTGAAAAGTTCAATGCCGGAAACCTTGTTGTTCGGATGACAAATGACGTCACACAAGTTCAAAACTTGATGATGATGGTTTTCCAAATTTTGATGCGGATTCCAGTCCTTTTGATTGGTGCGGTTGTTCTTTCTATCACGACTCTTCCAAGATTATGGTGGATTACAGTTCTTTTAATTGTTTTAATCGTATTAGTCACAGCCGTTTTAATGGGACGCATGGGCCCTCACTTTATGGCTTTCCAAAAATTGATGGACCGTATTAACGCCATTGCTAAACAAAACTTGCGTGGTTCACGTGTCGTTAAATCATTCGTTCAAGAAAAAAATCAAATCAAAGATTTTGATGAAACTTCTGATGAACTTTACGATCATAACTGGGCAGTAGGAAAACTCTTCTCAGCAATGATTCCACTCTTTACTGTGATTGCTCAAGGAGCAATTTGGCTTGCTATTTACTTTGTTTCAACTTTTGTAACAGAGTCAACAACAGTTGCCCAAGATAGTATTGGTGGGATTGCTACATTCATGACTTATATGGGAATGATTATGTTTGCCATTATCATGGGTGGTATGATTTCAATGTTTGCTTCACGTGGTATGGTATCAATTGGTCGTATTAATGAAGTGTTAAATACTGATCCAGCCATGAAATTTGATGAAAATGCTAAAGATGAAGTTCTTTCAGGTTCTGTCAAATTTGACCATGTGTCATTCTCTTATCCAAATGATGAAGAACCAACACTTAAAGATATTAGCTTTGAAGTAGAACCTGGTCAAATGGTTGGGATTGTCGGAGCGACTGGTGCTGGTAAATCTACATTGGCACAATTGATTCCAAGACTCTTTGACCCAACAGAAGGTACCGTTTCAGTTGGTGGAAAAGATCTTAAAACAGTTAGCCGTGGAACATTGAAGAAAAATATTTCTATTGTTCTTCAAAAAGCAATTCTCTTCTCAGGAACAATTGCTGGAAATATTAAACAGGGGAAAGCCGATGCAACTGATGAAGAAATGACTCGTGCTGCACGCATTGCCCAAGCCGCAGAATTTATTACAACTAAAGATGGTCAATATGATTCTGAAGTTGAAGAACGCGGAAATAACTTCTCAGGTGGTCAAAAGCAAAGACTTTCAATCACACGTGGAGTTGTTAAAAATCCAAATGTCTTAATTTTAGATGACTCAACATCAGCCCTTGATGCTAAATCTGAAAAACTTGTTCAAGAAGCTTTGAATAAAGACCTTAAAGACACAACCACAATTATTATTGCTCAAAAGATTTCATCAGTGGTTCATGCAGATAATATTTTGGTTCTTGACCAAGGAAAACTTGTTGGTCAAGGAACTCACCAAGAATTAGTTGCTGAGAATAAAATTTACCAAGAAATCTACGACACACAGAAAGCACAGGAGGACTAAGACATGGAAAATACCAAATCAACAAGAAAAATGTCTGACACCACACGTGCCATCCGATTTTTTTACCTCTATCTGAAAAGATATAAACTCCAATTTGCTGTAATTATGATTTTCATCATTTTAGCAACTTGGTTACAGGTTGTTTCTCCATCACTTTTGGGGGACGCCATCACTAATTTGACTAAATATGTGACTGACTTCTTTACACATCAACATGCTGGTCAATCCCAAGATGCACTACAACAAATTGCTCAACAATTAAGCCAACAAATGCACCAAACAGTAGATTGGCACAATGTTCCTGAAGTTGTGAAATCTTTGCCACAAGCAGCACAAGACCAAATCACTGCTAATCTTCCTAAAGGAACAACTTTAGAAACACTTAAAACAGTGGCAACTTCACATGCAGCCAGCACTTCTACATTCATGAAAGGAATGTGGCAATTGCTTGCAGTCTATGTAGCAACAGGTGTATCAATGTTGATTTATACCTTGCTCTTTAGCCGTATCGTTGCTCATTCAACAAATCATATGCGTAAAGGTTTGTTTGGTAAACTTGAACGTTTGACAATTTCATATTTTGACCGTCATCAAGATGGTGATATCCTTGCTCGTTTCACATCTGACTTGGATAACATTCAAAATACTTTAAACCAAGCACTCGTTTCTGTTATTTCAAATGCTGCGGTCTTTGTGGGTGTCATTATCCAGATTTTCAATAAAGATGTGACATTTGCTTGGTTGACAGTTGCTGCTTCTCCAGTTGCCATTTTATCTGCTGTGATTATCATTCGTCAATCGAAAAAAGCAACAGACAAACAACAAGAAGAAGTTTCACAACTTAATGCCTATATGGATGAAAAAATCTCTGGGCAAAAAGCAATTATCGTTGAAGGTTTGCAAGAAGATTCTATTAATGGATTCTTGGAACATAACGAAAATGTTAAAAAACGTACCTTTGCTGCTCAAGCATGGTCTGGTATGATTTTCCCATTGATGAATGGTTTCCAACTTTTATCAATTGCCATTGTTATCTTTGGTGGAACGGCCTATGTTCTTAACGATGATAGCATGTCAATTGCCACAGGTTTAGGGCTTTTGGTTGCCTTTGTTCAATACGTTCAAAGTTACTACAACCCAATCATGCAAATTTCATCAAACTTTGGTCAACTTCAACTTGCCATCACAGGGGCAACTCGTCTGAATGTCATGTTTGATGAACCAGAAGAAGTTCGTCCTGAAAATGGTAAGAAATTTGATACGATTAAAGACGGGATTCAAATCGAAAATCTTGATTTTGAATATCTTTCAGGAAAACCAGTCCTCAAAAAAGTTAATATTGATGTTAAAAAAGGACAAATGGTTGCCCTCGTTGGTCCAACTGGTTCAGGTAAAACAACAGTTATGAACTTGATGAACCGTTTCTACGATGTTAATGGTGGAGCAATTAAATTTGATGGAACTGATATTCGTGAATTTGATTTAGATAGCTTGCGTTCAAATGTCGGAATTGTTTTGCAAGAGTCTGTTCTCTTTGATGGAACGATTGCTGATAATATCAAGTTTGGTAAACCAAATGCTACTCAAGAAGAAATTGAAACAGTGGCTAAGACAACTCACATTCATGATTTCATTGATAGCTTACCTGACAAGTACGAAACACATGTTTCAGATGATGAATCAGTCTTCTCAGTTGGTCAAAAACAACAAATTTCTATCGCACGTACCATTTTGACAAATCCAGAACTTTTGATTTTGGATGAAGCAACTTCAAATGTGGATACAGTAACTGAACAACAAATTCAATGGGCGATGGAAGCTGCTATTGCTGGTCGTACTTCATTCGTTATTGCTCACCGTTTGAAAACAATTCTTAATGCAGATAAGATTGTTGTTCTTAAAGATGGTGAAGTTATCGAAGAAGGAAATCACCATGAACTCGTTGCTCAAGGTGGCTTCTACTCTGAACTTTATCATAATCAATTTGTTTTTGAATAAGAGATTATTCAGTTAAGCAATGGAAAATAAAATCACAGTTAAAATTTTAGCTGTGATTTTTTATTTAGATAAAAAAGTCTATGAAAAACTACTATAAAATGTTAAAATAGAGAGCGGTTCTTAAAAATATAATTTTTTTAAGACAATAAAAATGTGAAAAGTGATTTTGAAATAATATGAAAAAAATAGTAATTAATGGTGGGAAGCGTATTTCAGGAACCATCCCAATTTCTGGCGCAAAAAATTCAGTAGTCGCTTTGATTCCAGCAACTATCTTAGCTAACGATGTTGTAACGCTTGAAGGAGTTCCAGATATTTCTGATGTCGCAAGTTTAGTCGAAATCATGGAAATCATGGGAGCAAAAATTGAACGAAATCTTGAAGAAGGACGACTTGTGATTGATACACGCAGTGTTGTTTCTCGTCCTCTTCCTTATGGAAAAATCAACTCTTTACGTGCTTCTTATTATTTCAATGGGGCACTTTTGGGACGTTTTGGTCAGGCAACAGTAGGCTTGCCTGGTGGCTGTGATTTAGGCCCTCGTCCAACGGATTTGCATGATAAAGCCTTTAAAGCTCTAGGGGCTAGGAAGATTCAAGAAGAAGAAGCTGAGCACTTAGAAGTGATTGGTGATTCATTAGTTGGAACAACCATTTATATGGATGTTGTTTCTGTTGGGGCAACTATTAATACTATGCTTGCTGCTAGTCGTGCAAAAGGTTTAACTATCATTGAAAATGCTGCCCGTGAACCTGAGATTATTGATGTGACGACACTTCTAAATAATATGGGCGCGCAAGTTCGAGGAGCTGGAACTGACATTATCCGCATTACTGGAGTGGATGAAATGCACGGTGCTCAACATACGGTGATTCCTGACCGTATTGAAGCGGGAACTTATCTTGCCTTAGCTGCTGCTATGGGAGATGGTGTCATCATTGAAAATGTTATTTATGAACACTTGGAATCTTTCATTGCTAAACTTGAAGAAATGGGTGTAGGTTTGACCATTCGTGAAGATAGTATTGAAGTTCATAAATCAGAAAATCTAAAATCAGTCAATATTACTTCTGTTCCTTACCCAGGGTTTGCGACGGATTTGCAACAACCAATTACACCACTTTTATTGAAAGCAAAAGGTCGTGGTTCAATTGTTGATACGATTTATCAAAAACGTGTCAATCATGTCCCTGAATTAGCTCGTATGGGTGCTAATATTTCTGTTTTAGATGATCGAATTATTTATGACGCTCCTAATGAATTAACTGGTAGTTGTGTTCAAGCAACTGACTTACGTGCTGGTGCGGCTTTGGTTACTGCTGGAATTATTGCCAGTGGAACTACAAAAATCTCTAATATTGAGTTTATCCTACGGGGTTATGACCACATTATTGAAAAATTGACTGCTGTTGGTGTAGATATTCAATTGATTGAAGAGTGACAAAAGTGATTTATTTTCGTATAGACTAATGAGAAAGGAAATAAGATGGCTGATAAATTAAAATTTGAAATCATTGAAGAATTGATTGTTCTCTCTGAAAATGCAAAAGGTTGGCGTAAAGAATTAAATCGTGTTTCTTGGAATGATGCCGAACCTAAATATGACATTCGTACTTGGTCACCTGACCATGAAAAAATGGGTAAAGGAATTACTTTATCTGAAGAAGAATTTGGTGTTCTCTTAAAAGAATTAGGAAATAAATAAAAGCCCTGAGATTTCAGGGCTTTTTTTAATGGGTAAATGTTATCACAATAAGGATAAGATAAATAATCAAAGTAATAAAGAAGGTCAAGCGCCACCAGAGTTTTAAAAAGCGACGATAGGTAAATTGTTTATAATAAAGCAAATCAAGCAACAACAAAACAAGCGCTAAGCCAGAAATGATTAGCAGGTAGTATGGAATGATGCTGATACTTGTAACATTTTTAGAAAAAATTTGCATCCCTAAGATGAGAAATATTGTAAAAACATCTGGAATTTTTAGTTTGCGATTGGTTAAGTGACGAAGTCTAAAAAACTTGAAAATGAAAACCAATGCAATAAAGACAATAAGGGGATAAAGCGCCATAAGTACTTTTATAAACATAGACTAATTGTATCGGTTTTGCCTTAGTTTGTAAAGTATTTATTTGTGTGAGAAAGTGCACGAATAAGTGCTAAGCCAAAGATAGTGACAAGGACAGCTTTAATAATTTCAACAATGACAAATGGTGTGAATCCAAGCTTTAAGGCCAATGACCAGTCGACATTGGTAAAAAATTTGAGCCACAATGTTCCGATAACTAACATAAGCAGGTGTCCTACAATATTTATGATAAAAGCAGGGATGGTCTTATAATTAATTTGATGAAGGCCAAAAGAAATAAGAGTTCCCATTATTAAAAAGGCAATTAGAAAACCACCTGTTGGGCCAAAAAGAACCGCAATTCCTGATGTCCCACCAGTGAATACGGGAATTCCAATAAATCCTAGCAGGAGATAGAGTAAGATAGCAAAAAAAGTTTCACGCGCTTTTAGTACTGTGGCAACAAGTCCTACGGCAAGTGTTTGTAAGGTGACGGGCACAATACCAATTGGGATAGACAGAGGAGAGAGAACCGCAATAATTGCTGCACCAAGAGCAATTAGGGTTAAAGAATATAATTTTGTATTTTGCATTAAGAATCCTTTGTTTTATGTATAAAATAAAATATACTAAAAAAGAAGAATTTTTGCAAACTCTTGCTTTAATAAACAAAAAATTACTGACAGAAATTCTGTCAGTAATTTTATTCTCTAATTTCGACAAATTGAGCATGAACAAAGTCAGCAAGGACTTTAGGAGCGATTTTTATGCTACGCCCAACTTCGCCAGCTGAACAAACGATAAAGTCGTGCTCTAAGGCAATAGAATCAATGAAAATCGGGAATTTTTTATTTTGCCAAATCCCCACAGGATTATTTGCACCGTGAATATAACCTGTTGTTTTTTGCAAGTCTTTTTGAGGAATCATGCTTACTTTTTTATTGCCCGAAACTTTGGCCAATTTTTTTTCTGATAAATGCTCTGTCAGTGGAAGAATGCCAATGACAGGGCCAGTTTTATCGCCGATTAGTGCTAGTGTTTTATAAATATCACTGCGACTGATATCCTCAGGGAGGCTATTACTTTCTAAAGCGTTAATAGCAAGTCCAGTATGCTCAATTTTTGCCTTATCAAGAATTTGTTCTACAAGTGTTTTCTTTAATTTTTGCTTTTTAGACATAGCTTTATTATAGAAGAATTTGTGCTGACTGACAAGATAAAATAATTTTACTGACAGATTTATTTTTTTTGTAAAAGTTACTGACAGATTTTATTAGTAATTGCTATAAATGAAAAGTTTAGGGAATTTTTTGACGAAAATGATCAAAATGACAAATGCAGCAATAGCAGTCAAAATTGCACTGATTCCATTGACGGCAAGAGAATAAGCAACGGCTCCCCAGCCTTTCCAAGCGTATTGGCTCCAGAAGATGATTCCGGCAATAAAATGGAAGAAGTATTTAAGAAGAACAGCAACAAAAGTTCCCAAAAGAACTGGTGCAAGTTTTAGAGGGGCTGTTTTTTGGCGGAAAAGTCCAGCAATTCCAAGTGAAACAGGGGCGATGAGATATTCAAGAAAAGCTTGAGACAAGGTTAAAATATAAGCGTGTCCAGTAATCATTGACAGAATTCCCCAGATTAATCCACCGACAAGTCCAGCTGTTAGGCCGCGACGAAAACTGAGAATAAGAATTGGGATACAGGCGATTTCAACAATAATCCAGCCATAAACAGTATTTGGAATAAGGCTGATGATGAAGGCGAGTGCCGCCATGAAGGCAATTTCCGTTAACAAACGGACATTGAACTTAGAATTAGACATAAAAAAACTCCTTTTTGATGCGCACAAAAGGAGGGTTAGAAATTAGACATTTGTCTTAACACATTCCTACGCTGGCATTACCCAGATCAGGTCAGATGGTATTTCTCGCTACTGACAGTTTTGTCAATAGACCCATTGTGCAAATATTTATTTTTACTCATTAAGTTTAGCATATTTTAAGTTGAAAAGCATTTTTTTAAGATTGTTAATCTATTTTATAAATTAAACTTAAAAAATATTTAAGGCAACATAAAAAATCAATAATTCAAAAAAAACGAAAGTCTGTTAGAATAAGTCTATACACAAATTCGGACAAAATAAAAGCGGTCGAGTAAGTAATTGTGAAGGTCAGCACAGAGAGCTTGTAGCGGTGAGAGCAAGCCTGAGTGAAGCAATGAAAATGGCTTGATAAGCGTAGCAAGAGTGAGGTTTAACTAAGCTCTTGACGGAATGGTTCTCGTTATTGAACTTGAAAGTTGCCTTTGGAATCTGAAAATTTTCAGTGAACTAAAAAGTGCTTAAATCAAGAATGGTACCACGATATAGCTCGTTTCTTTATATGAAATGAGCTATTTTTATTTAGCATGAGCGCTTTATCTTGAAGAATTTGTTTAGTATTAGAAAAATTAACAGGTGCACGGTTAATTTTTCTAATAGATGTAAAAAGTTTATCAAAAGGGGAATAATTGATTTTAAAAAATAAATCAATTAGAAAAAAGGGAGAAGAAATGAATCCAAGAAACAGAAATATTTTAATTGTCGTTATTGTTGTTGTAATTGTTGCTATCGCTGCATTTTTCGGTTTTAATCATAAATCTGGTGGAAGTAAAACGGCAAATAAAACTGTGAATATTGGAATAATGACAGGAACAAAAGAAGATGATGCCATTTGGTCAACTGTTTCTAAAACAGCTAAAGATAAATATGGAATTACTTTAAAATTCACTCATTTTACAGATTATACACAACCAAATACAGCTTTGAAAAACGGCGATATTGATTTGAATGCCTTCCAACATTATGCTTTCTTGAATGCTTGGAATAAAGCTAATGACGGTGATTTGAAAGCAATTGGTAATACAACAATTTCACCAATTCGTCTTTATTCTAAAAAAATTACTTCATTGAGCCAAATTAAATCAGGAGATACAATTGCAGTACCTAATGACGCTTCAAATGAAAGTCGCGCACTTTATGTCTTGAAGAATGCTGGTTTGATTGGCCTTTCTGTATCAGGTGATACACTTGCGACAGTCAAAGATATTAATTCAAATCCAAAAAATTTGGTCATTAAAGAATTAGATGCGGCACAAACACCGCGTGCGCTTGATTCAATTACAGCGGCAGTAATTAATGACGATTTTGCAACAACAGCAAAATTAACGGTTGAAGAGTCTATTTATACTGAACCTGTAAACAAAGATAGCGAGCAGTGGATTAATATCATCGTTGCAAATAAAAAAGATGCTAATAACAAAATTTATAAAGAAGTTGTGAAAGCCTACCAAACTGAAGCAACGAAAAAAGCAATTGAGAAAGCTTATCCTGATAAGAGAAAAATTGCTGCTTGGGGATTGAAACTCGACTAAGTAATTTCGTTAAAAAGTAACGGTTAGGTGAAAACTTTGGAAATTTCTACTTTAGAAATTTCTGCCTTAGGGCTAATAAATTTTACTGACAGAAGACTCAAACTGATTACGAACGGTTTGGTCAGTAGAAATTGGAGAAGATTATGAATCCTAGAAATCGTAATATAATTATTGGAATAATTGTTGTTATTATTGTAGCTATTGCTGCATTTATCGGCTTTGGTCAAAAATCTCAAGCAAATAAAACGGTAAATAAAACAGTGAAAATTGGGATAATGACAGGAACAAAAGAAGATGACAGCATTTGGCAAACGGTATCTAAAACTGCTAAAGATAAATATGGAATTACTTTGAAATTCACACACTTTACGGATTATACTCAGCCAAATACAGCATTGAAAAATGGCGATATTGACTTAAATGCCTTTCAACATTATGCTTTTTTAAAAGCATGGAATAAAGCAAATAATGGCAATTTAGTGGCGATTGGGGATACAGTGATTTCGCCAATCAGCGTTTACTCAAAACAACTCAAAAATATTTCAGATATCAAAGAGGGTGGAACCATTGCGGTACCAAATGATGCTTCTAACGAAAGTCGTGCCCTTTATGTCTTGAAGTCTGCGGGCTTGATTAAATTGGATGTTTCTGGTCAAACACTGGCGACTGTCAAAGATATCACATCAAATCCAAAAAATTTGGTCATTAAAGAACTTGATGCTTCACAAACTGCGCGTGCTTTAGATTCAGTCGATGCAGCAGTTATCAATAATAATTATGCCGTTACTGCTGGTTTAAAGAAATCTGATGCCATTTTTACAGAACCAGTTAATAAAGATAGCCAACAATGGATTAATATTATTGTTGCTAATAAAAAAGACGAAAACAACACTGTTTATAAAGATGTTGTCAAAGCTTATGAAACAGAAGCAACCAAAAAAACTATTGCTAAGGCTTATCCGGACAAGAGTACAATTCCTGCTTGGGGCTTGAAATTAAAATAATTGTTTTTAATACTCAAATAAGTCTCTCTTCATTGAGAGGCTTATCGTTCAAAGAAGGTCTGAACACTTGTGAAATAGAATATTTTATAAGTATTCAGTAGAATTTGGGGAAAAATTTGAATCCGAAAAATAGAAATATTATTGTTGCACTTGCAGTGATTATCGTTGTTGCTTTGGTTGCTTTCTTTAGTTTAAATCATCAAGCAAGTAAAAAATCAACCGCTCAAAAAACAGTTAAAGTTGGAATCATGAGTGGGGACAAGCAAGACCAAGAGGTTTGGAAATCAGTAGCTAAAACCGCCAAAGAAAAATATGATTTAAAGCTAAAATTTGTTTATTTTTCTGATTATAATCAACCTAATGAAGCACTTCTTTCGGGAGATATTGATGTCAATGCCTTTCAATCTTATAATTATGTGAAAACTTGGAATAAAGCACATAAGAGTGATATTGTGGCAGTAGGAAATACTTATATTACACCAATGCACATTTATTCAAAAGAAGTCAGCAAATTGTCAGATTTAAAAGAAGGCTCAACCGTTGCAATACCAAATGATGCTTCAAATGAAAGTCGGGCATTGTTCGTGCTCCAAAGTGCAGGTTTGATTAAATTGACAACAAGTGATTCTAGCAAATTAGTTGGTTTGCCAGATATCACAGAAAATCCGTATCAATTGAAATTCAAAGAAGTGGATGCAAGCCAAACACCGCGTGCGCTTGATTCTGTTGCTTTGTCAGTGGTTAACTATAATTATGCAACCGCAGCTAGCTTACCAAATTCTGAATCTGTCTATATGGAACCTCTCAACAAAACTTCTGCTCAGTATATTAACTTTATTGCTGCGACAAGTAAAGAAAAAAATAATAAAGTTTACAAAGAAGTTGCCAAGGCTTATGCTTCAAAAGCGACAGAAAAAGCAATCAAAGAACAATATCCAGATGGCGGAGAATTGCCAGCTTGGAACTTGAAACTTTGAAAATGAAAGGATTTATTTATGAATCCAAGAAATCGAAAAATTCTTTTTGGAAGTTTGCTTTTGCTGGTTATTATCGTGGGTCTAATCACTTTTACTTTAAGACAGGGAAAAAGTAAATCTACTTCTGTCAGTAAAATCGTAAAAATAGGTTTGATGCCTGGTGGGAAACAAGAAGATGCCATTTGGAAACAAGTTCAAAAAAATGCAAAAGACCAATTTGGGATTACTTTAAAATTTGTAAATTTTACTGACGGAGATTAGCCCAATAAAGCTTTGGCTAACCATGAAGTGGACCTCAATGCCTTTCAACATTACGCTTACTTGAAATCATGGAATAAAGCTAATAATGGAAATATCGTATCAATTGGTGATACAATTATTACGCCGATTCATTTGTATTCGACAAAGTATAAAAATGTGACGGAAATTCCTGATAAAAGTAAGATTGCTATCCCAAATGATGTTACCAATGAAAGACGCGCCCTTTATGTTTTAAAAAATGCAGGACTCATTAAACTTGATACTTCTAGAGGAGCATTAGCAACGGTTAAAGATATCAGAGATAATCCTAAAGGCTTAATTATCAAAGAAATTGATGCAAGTCAAACCCCACGTGCGCTTGATTCTGTTGCTGCAGCAGTCATTAATTATAATTTTGCTATTTCAGCAAAAATTTCGGAGAAAGAATCAATTTATCAAGAACCTTTAAATGAAGATTCAGCTCAATGGATTAATTTTATTGCGGCAAATCAGTCTGATAAAAATAATAAAGTTTATAAAGAAGTGGTCAAGGCTTATGAGCAAAAAAATATCGCTGATACCATTAAAAAAGAATATCCAGATGGTGGAGAACTCCCCGCTTGGAATTTAAAATTGTAACTAAGAAAACTCGTCAGAGACGAGATTTTCTGTCAGTACTGACAAAAGAGAAAATAACTTTGTCAGTACTGACAGAGAATGAAAAAAGATAAAGGAAAACAATATGACAGCAATTATTGAATTAAATAATCTTTCTGTACAATTTCATCAGAAAGGACGATTAGTCACAGCAGTAAAAGATGCTACTTTACACATTGAAAAAGGGGATATTTATGGAGTAATTGGTTATTCTGGGGCTGGTAAATCAACTTTGGTCAGAACCATTAATCTCCTTCAAAAACCGACCAAAGGTCAAATTGTGATTAATGGTGAGAAGATTTTTGATAGTGAAAATCCTGTAAAATTTACTGGCGCGAAATTACGTGAGTTTCGTCAAAAGATTGGGATGATTTTTCAACATTTTAATCTTTTAAGTGAAAAAACCGTTTTTAATAACGTGGCTTTTGCTTTACAGCATAGCCAAATCGAAGATAAAAACGGGAAAAAACGTTATCTTACAAAAAAAGAAAAAACGGATAAAGTGACCGAATTATTAAAATTAGTTGATTTAGAAGAGCTTTCTGATAAGTATCCAGCTCAGCTTTCTGGGGGACAAAAACAAAGAGTTGCTATTGCGCGTGCGCTTGCTAATGACCCTGAGATTTTGATTTCAGATGAAGGAACATCAGCACTTGATCCAAAAACAACCAATCAAATCTTAGATTTACTTAAATCTCTTCATGAAAAATTAGGAATCACAGTTGTTTTAATTACACATGAGATGCAAGTGGTTAAGGAAATTGCTAATAAAGTAGCTGTTATGCAAAATGGTGAAATCATTGAACAAAATTCATTAATTGATATTTTTGCACAACCTAAAGAAGCTTTGACGAAACAATTTATTGAAACAACAAGTTCGGTCAATCGTTTTATTGCCAGTCTTTCTAGAACAGAACTTCTGGCACAATTAGCAGATGACGAAGAATTAATTCACTTAGATTATTCAGGTTCAGAGCTTGAAGACCCTGTGGTTTCTGATATTACGAAAAAATTTGATGTAACAACTAACATTTTCTATGGTAATGTTGAGTTACTTCAAGGACAACCTTTTGGTTCATTAGTTTTGACCTTAAAAGGTTCAAGTGAACATCGGGCTGCCGCAAAGGCATATTTCGTTGAAAGACATTTAAAATTTGAAGTTTTAGGTAAAATTGAAAGGACGGTAGACTAATGGCAGAATGGTTTGCACATACATTTCCTAATGTGGTTTATTTAGGATGGACAGGTGAGACGGGTTGGTGGACAGCAATTGTTCAAACGCTTTATATGACATTTATTTCAGCACTTATTGGTGGTTTATTGGGATTGATATTTGGAATTGGTGTTGTGGTGACTGCTGAAGATGGGATTACACCTAATCGACCATTATTTTGGATTTTAGATAAAATTGTTTCTATCGGACGGGCTTTTCCCTTTATTATCTTATTAGCAGCAATTGCTCCCTTGACTAAAATTTTGGTGGGGACGCAGATTGGTGTTACTGCGGCTTTAGTTCCATTGGCTCTAGGAGTGGCTCCTTTTTATGCCAGACAAGTTCAAGCTTCGCTTGAGTCTGTTGACCATGGAAAAGTTGAAGCAGCTCAAACGGTGGGAGCTGATTTTCTCGATATTGTTTTCACGGTCTATCTTCGTGAAGAATTAGCTAGTTTAATTCGTGTTTCAACCGTTACTTTAATTTCCTTGATTGGTTTGACTGCAATGGCTGGTGCGATTGGAGCTGGTGGACTAGGAAATACGGCCATTTCTTATGGATATAATCGCTTTGCCAATGATGTGACTTGGTTTGCAACCATTTTAATCTTGATTTTTGTTTTATTGGTTCAGCTTGTTGGTGATTTCTTAGCTAGACGGGTTTCACATCGATAATTTATCAAATAATTTTAGATAAAAATATTTTATAAAAAGGAGAAACAATGAAAAATAACTCTGTAAAAATTGTTGTTGCTACTGGGATTGGAGCTGCTTTGTTTGTGATTATTGGTTGGCTAATTAATATTCCTACACCAATTCCAAATACTAGTATTCAATTGCAATATGCGGTCCTTGCCCTATTTTCAGCCTTATTTGGCCCTTTAGCTGGTTTCTTGATCGGATTTATTGGTCATGCCCTTAAAGATTCATTTCTCTATGGTGCGCCTTGGTGGACTTGGGTTTTAGGCTCAGGTTTAATGGGCTTATTTCTAGCTTTTGGAGTCAAAAGAGAAACTTTGACTCAAGGAATTTTTGGAAATAAAGAAATCATTCGTTTTAATATTGTTCAATTTTTAGCCAATGTCGTAGTTTGGGGAATTATTGCCCCAATTGGGGATGTTTTAGTTTATAGTGAACCGGCAAATAAGGTCTTCACACAAGGAATTGTTGCTGGTTTAGTAAATGCATTGACTATTGCCGTAGCAGGAGCTTTACTACTCAAACTCTATGCTGCTACCAGAACCAAATCTGGCTCACTCGATAAAGAATAAAAAGCTCCAGATATGCTAAAATAAAAGCAGCAAATATTTGCTGCTTTTACGCTTGTATCGGTTTAATAAAGCACAAAAAATAAAGTATCTCTAAAAAGAAGGATAAAAATGGAAGCCTTAATTTCGTTCAAAGATTTTACATTTAAATATGATTTACAAAAAAATCCAACTTTAAAAAAGATTAATTTGGAAATATTTCCTGGGGAAAAAGTACTGATTGTCGGTCCTTCTGGTTCAGGTAAATCAACGATTGGTTCTTGTCTTAATGGGATTTTGCCTCATTTACATAAAGGAGAAGCAAGTGGTGAACTCTCAATTGCTGGTTTGCCCTTTGGGACTTCAATTGCTGAATTATCTGAAAAGGTGTCGACGATTTTGCAAGATACTGATGGCCAGTTTATTGGTTTGAGCGTTGCTGAGGATATTGCTTTTGCTTTGGAAAATGATGGTCTGATTCATGATGAACTGGTCAGTAAAGTGGCCTATTGGTCAGACAAAACAGAAACAAATAAACTCTTGAATCATCGCCCCCAAGATTTGTCGGGAGGACAAAAGCAGCGGGTTTCTTTAGCTGGTGTTTTGATTGATGAATCGCCAATTTTGCTTTTTGATGAACCTTTAGCTAATTTGGACCCGCAAACTTGCTTAGAAACAATGGCTTTGATTAAGGATATTCATGAAAATAATGAAGTCACTACGATTATCATCGAACACAGAATCGAAGAAGTTTTACCGCTTGGTATTGATAAAATTGTCGTGGTCAACGACGGCGAAATTGTTGCAATTGGAAGTCCTGCTGAATTATTAAAAACAGAAATTTTTAATGAAAATTCATTACGCGAGCCCCTCTATCTCTCAGCATTAAAAGCTGCAAATGCTACAAAATTACTGACAGATTTTTCTGACCTAAAAAGTTTGGAAGTCCTGTCAGCAAAAAAATTACTGACAGATTTTTTAGACACCTATAAATTTACTGACAAGGCTGTCAGCAAAAATAATATTCTGTCAGTAAAAAATTTATCAGTAAATTTTGCTCAACATGAAGTTCTAAAAGGCATTAATTTAGAAGTTCAAGAAGGAGAAAAAATTTCAATTGTCGGGAAAAATGGAGTTGGTAAATCAACCTTTGCCAATGCACTCTGTCATTTTGTTGAAGCGAGTGGCGAAATTTTATACCGAGGGCAATCGATTATTGCTGATTCTATTTCTGAACGTGCGAAAAAAATTGGCTATATTATGCAAAATCCAAATCTGATGATTTCGCAAAATATTGTCAGTGATGAGGTGGCAGCTGGTTTACGACTCCGTCATGTTGATGAAAAAATGATTCAAGATAAAGTTGAAGAAATTTTGAAAGTTTGTGGGCTTTATCCTTTTAGAAATTGGCCAATTTCTTCTTTGAGTTATGGTCAGAAAAAAAGAGAAACGATTGCTAGTATTTTAATACTAGAACCTGAAATTTTAGTCCTTGACGAGCCAACAGCTGCTCAGGATTTACAATCTTATCGGGAAATCATGGATTTTCTTGACGAACTTAACCGCCGTCTTCATTTAACAATGATTATGATTACGCACGATATGTATTTAATTACAGAATATAGTGACCGGACCCTTGTTTTTGCTGACGGGGAAATTATTGCTGACAGCAGTCCTTATCAAATTTTAGAAAATGAAGATTTTGTAAAAATGGGCAATTTAAGTCAACCAAGCCTTTATCAACTTGCCAGACAAACAGATACCAATCCCGTTTTACTGACAAAAGCTTTCATCAATTTTCAGAATCAGGAGAGATTAAAGCATGAATAATCAACTTAGTGTTCTAGGCTATCAAGCTGGAAATTCTTTTATTTACCAACTGAATGCAACAGCAAAACTCCTTTTCTTTCTATTAATTTCTATCAGCAGTATGGTGACTTATGACACGAGATATTTGGCTTTTGTTGCTTTATTTTCGGTAGTTTTATTTTATTTTTCTAAAATTCCTTTTTCATCAGTAAAAAGGGTTGCCCAATTTGCAGCAATTTTTGCGATTTTAAATCTGCTTTTTGTATTTATTTTTGACCCTGGATATGGCGCGCGACTTTATGATTCAAAAACAATCCTTTGGGGACCTCTTACTTTAGAAGAACTTTTTTACCTTTTTAATCTCGTCTTGAAATATTTTTCAACCATTCCGCTCGCTTTACTCTTTATCTTAACTACTAATCCGAGCCAATTTGCCAGTAGTTTAAATAAAATTGGTCTGCCTTATCGTTCCTCATATTCGGTTTCCTTAGTGCTGCGCTATATTCCTGATATGCAAGAAAAATTTTTAGCAATCCGTAATGCTGAACAGGCCAGAGGAATGGATTTATCAAAAAAAGTAGGACTTTTTTCGCGAATAAAATTAAATGTTCAATTGTTACTCCCTTTAATTTTTTCCAGTTTAGAACAAATTGATACTATTTCCACAGCTATGGAGCTTAGACGATTTGGTAAAAAGAAGAAAAGAAGTTGGTATTCTTATCAACCTTTGAATGTTAAAGATTACTTGGTTATCTTGCTTGCGCTTTTAGGAGTGGTGATTGTTATTCTTCTCTTCTTTGTAAATCAGGGCCGATTTTTTAATCCATTTCATTAAGAAAAAAGCAGGTTTTCTGCTTTTTTCTTATCTTGCAAAAATGGGTGGAAAATGGCATAATAGGACTTGTAAAAAACTTTTGACAAGCCAATTGTTTGCAAAAGATAATAAAATTTGAATTAAATCTTAAAAAAGAACTTCCAAAAGAATTAGAAGGGAAAAACATGGAAAATAAAATACGTGAATTGCGCCGATTATCTCATCTTTCACAAGAGGATGTTGCACATATCGCTCACGTCTCGCGTCAGACGATTAATGCGATTGAAAATGACAAATACGATCCAGAGTTAACGCTTGCTTTCAAACTTGCGGAAACCCTAGGGACAACCGTTGATGAGCTTTTTAACTATCAACCAACCGTTGTGAAAAGGAAAGAAAACGATGTATTTTGGTGCGAAAAATATCAATGTGTCTTATGGAAAAGAGCAGGTATTGAAAAACGTAACGCTGTCGATTGAAAAAGGAAAAACGACAGCTATTATTGGAGTCAATGGTTCTGGGAAATCAACGATTTTAAAGGCACTTGGACGTTTAATTAAATCGGATGGACAGGTTATCTTTGATAATCAACCTTTAAGTCAACATTCTAATCGTGAAATTGCTAGAATTTTAGCGCTCTTGCCTCAATCAATTACTGCCCCAGCTGATATTACAGTCTATGAACTTGTCAGTTTAGGACGTTTCCCACATCAAAAATTAATGCAACAACGTCTCTCAAAAGAAGATATTTTGTTCATAGAAGAATTGATGAGAGAAACAAAGATTTGGGACATTCGAGAAAGTAAGATATCAGAACTTTCTGGTGGACAAAAACAAAGAGTTTTTATCACGATGATTTTAGCTCAAGATAGTGAGATTATTTTATTAGATGAACCAACGACTTATCTAGATTTAGCTCATCAGTTAGATATTTTATGTTTATTAAAAGATTTGGCGACAAAGAGAAATAAAACCATTGTTTACGTCATTCACGATTTAAACCATGCCGCTCGTTTTGCTGACAATCTAGTCCTTGTAAAAGACGGAGAAGTGGTTGAAGAAGGAACTGTTGATGAGTTATTTACTCAAAAAACGTTGAAAGAATGCTTTGGATTAGATGTCACTTTAGGATGTGATACCTTTACCAAAAAATTAATGATTACTGGGGTGAAAGATGCCTAAAAAACATTTTCTGACAATCTTTTTTGCCCTAGTTTTTTCTTTACTTTTTTTATCAGTAATATACCTGATGCTTGGGAATAAAAATGTTCCTCTGACAGAAATTTTAGTAAATAAAATGGTCTTACAATTAAGATTTCCAAGATTAATAAGTCTATATCTCACAGGATTTCTCTTATCCGTCAGTGGATTTATTGTTCAAATTATGACTAGAAACCCAATTGCCGAAATGGCAACTTTAGGGATTTCTGGCGGTTCGAGCTTGGCTTTATCACTCATTTTAACTTTGGGTTGGTCAACAAATGATGGGATTTCAGTTCTAGTTTCATCACTAGGAGCATTTATTGCTTTAGCAGTCGTCATGCTTTTGACTGCGAGAACGCATTTTCAGCCATTAAAAGTTGTACTAGTTGGAACATCAGTTGGACTTTTTGCAACTAGTTTGGCCAGCTCCTTGACTTTTGCCAGCCACGATACACAGGCCTATTTTCGCTGGATTGTGGGTTCTTTTTCAGGGATAACTAATACTAAAGTTCTTTTGATGGCAGTAGTAAGTCTTATTTTTCTTATCCTCTTGCTTTTATTTTCAAAACAAATTTATTTATTGAATTTTGGTGATGAGCTTGCTCAATCTTTTGGGATTTCTGTCAATTTTGTTCGTTTAGTCATTATGTTTTTAGTTGCGCTGGCTTCTGGTGTAACTGTTGCCTCAGTTGGGGTGGTCAGCTTTGTCGGTTTGATTGCTCCACATATTGCCAAGAAGCTTGTCAGAGCTAATTTTTGGCAAAATGTAATTCTGTCAGTACTGACAGGAATGTTATTGCTTGTTTTAGCTGATTTGATATCCAGAAATTTATTTAAACCTTACGAATTTCCAGCAGGAAGTCTAACCATGCTTTTAGGCGCTCCCTTCTTTCTTTGGGTTATTACAAAGGAGGCAAAATAAAATGAAAAGAAAATTCACTTTACTTTTTGTCCTGCTTTTGGTTTTGATAGTGGTTGATTTGACGCAATTTTCAACAAATCCTCAAATTCTATCAATCCTAATTCCTAATTTTCGTCTTCCTCGTTTAATAACAATCCTGTCAGCTGGAATTGCTCTTTCCTTATCAGGCTTTATTATCCAAAATATTACAGAAAATCCTTTAGCTGATAGCGGAACAATTGGGATAACCTCTGGTGCTTCGGCAGGAAGTGTTGCTTTTTTACTGATTGCTGACCATTTTAAGCTGACAGGACTTTGGAATTTTTCCTATCCTATTTTTGCTTTAATAGGTGCCCTTCTTTCATTTGTCTTAATTTACTTTTTTGCCTTAAGAAAGCAAGTTTCTTCTGTCAGAGTTTTACTGACAGGAATTGCAATTACCGCTTTTTTCCAAGCATTAATCACAATTGGTCAGCTTTCAGTCAATGCCTTTGACTTTCAGAAAGTTGCAGTTTGGCTGTCAGGAGATATCTGGCAAACGGGAAGCACTTATTTGTTCATTTGTGTTCTCTTATTAGTAATTGGCTTGATTATTTTGCCATTTTTCTTAAGAAAACTTGAAATCCTCTCACTTGGCGAAGAAATGGCAACTACTTTAGGATTAGAAGTTCAAAAAACGAAAATCTATCTTTACTTGTTAACGCTCCTTTTTGCAGCTGTAGGTGTTTTATTGGTTGGAGGATTAGCATTTGTTGGTTTAATTGCCCCTCATATTGCTCGTGAAATCGCTGGTTTTAAATCACGAAAAAGTTTAATTGCAACCGCACTTTCTGGTATGATTATTTTATCTTTTGCTGATATTATTTCACAAACAATCATTGCACCATCAAGTTTACCTTTAGGTTTTGTAGTTGCCTTTATTGGCGCTCCATACTATATTTATCTTATTCAAAAAGTTTAAGAAATTAATTTACTTTTAGTAAATTTCTTATAAAAAAATATCGGCTTATTTTTAAAAAATAGCCTAAAAATAGAGGAGAATCTTTTGAAAAAAGTACTCACAACCCTAATCGCTGCAGGAGCTTTACTTACTTTAGCTGCCTGTTCATCAAATTCATCATCAAAAAAAGCGACATCAAGCGATGATAAAGTGACCTTTCACGCTTTAAATGGGGACGTCAAAGTTCCTAAAAATCCTAAACGTATTGCTGTTCAAAATTATCCAGATGAAGTCGCTTCATTAGGTGCAAATGTTGTTGGAACAGATTCATGGGCCTTTCCAAATACCTTCTTATCAAAAGACCAAAAGAAGAATATGGTTGATTTAGGAGCACCAAAATTCAATATGGAAAAATTGATTGCTCAAAATCCTGATTTGATTATTACAGTTGATAAAGACCAGGTAGCAGACTATCAAAAAGTAGCCCCTACTGTTCTTGTCAATTATAAGGACCTCTCAGGAATGAATAAATCATTGGATCACTTTGCTAAACTCCTTAATCGCGAAGATGAAAAAGCAAGTTTCCTTAAAAGCTTTAAAAAAGAAGCCGATAAGCAAAAAGAAAAATTGGCAAAGGTTGATGTTAAACCAGCTAAAAACACAATTTCACTTCTTGAACTCCAAGGAGATAAGGTTTATGCCTTCGGTGACAATTTTGCTCGTGGCGGACAAGCTTTGACGACTGGTTTAGGCTTTAAAGAATCAAGCAAAATGGCCGAACTCTCAAAAGGCGTAGGTTATGCTGAAGTAAATACTGAAAGCTTAGGAGAATTCGATGCAGACTACATCTTTATTGACTTTGCAGATAAAGATAAAGAACAATATGCTGCATTAAAAAATAATCCAGCTTGGCAAAACCTCAAAGCAGTTAAAGAAGGACATGTGATTACAATGGACTACGACAAAGTTTACTTCTTTGGCGGACCAACAGCGGCTAAAGAAGAGCTGTCACTCTACACTGACGCTATCATTAAAGCTACAAAATAAAAAGAAAAAGTGTATAATCAACTTATACACTTTTTTTGTAAAAAATTAAGGACTTTATGACATGAATATTAAACAATTACGGTACGTCGTCGCCATTGCTAATAGTGGAACTTTTCGTGAGGCTTCAGAGCAACTCTTTGTTAGTCAACCCTCAATGTCGATTGCGGTTAAAGACTTGGAGCAAGAACTAGGTTTTCAAATCTTTGAGAGAACAAATACAGGTGCGACTTTAACTATTGAAGGCGAACGTTTTTATGAACAAGCACAGACTGTTTTACGTAATTTTGAAACTTTTGAATCAAAATATTCTAAGCCAAAAGAGTCTGATAAGACTTTCTCAGTTGCCAGTCAACACTATGATTTTCTAGCACCAGTTGCAGTGGAATTTGCAAAGAAAAATCCTGAAATCAAAAATTTTAGAATTTTTGAGTCAACCACTTATAATATTTTGCAAGAAGTGGCGCAAGGGCACAGTGAACTTGGAGTGGTTTATCTCAATAAACAAAATCGCTCAGGGATTTTAAGAATGCTCAATAAACTTGAATTAGATTACGAAGAAATTTTCTTATCGCAAACGCATATCTATATTCGCAAAGGCCATCCCTTAGCTCAACGTGAAACAATTTCAGATGATGATTTAAAACCGCTAGATCGTGTGCGATTTACACAAGAAAATGAACAGTTTCTTTACTATTCTGAAGATTTGGTTGAGACTTTTGAAAATACCTTGATTTATAACGTCACTGACCGTGCAAGTTTAAATGGAATTTTAGAACGGACAGATGCCTACGCAACAGGTCTTGGTTTTATTGATAAAGAGAGCGTCCATAATGTAACAGTTGTCCCTATGGAGGGAGACAATGGAAATAGTTTGATTTTAGTCAAGCATCGTGGACATTTATTATCAAATGCGGCGACTTCTTATAAACGTAGTCTTGAAGTTTACTTTGAAAACTATGAATTTTAAACAATAGCTAAAATAAATACTCTCTGAATAATTTTCAGAGAGTATTTTTATAACTTATTATAATTTACTTGCTTGGTCTTTTTGAGCCAAACGAATGAGGAACATTGCAAGTAGAATGATAATGATTCCCCCAAGTGGAGTAAAGACAACACTTGAGCCTTTAGAAATTTGTCCTCCAACAAATGAGCCTAAAGTAATTCCGACATTGAAAGCTGCAATGTTAAAAGCTGAAACTAGAGTAATATCTTTTGGAGTAAATTTCTCTGCCAATTGAACAACGTATAGTTGCAAACCAGGGACATTCATAAAGGCAAACAAGCCCAAAAGTAAAGTTGCAATCAATCCCAAAGGTTGCGAAGCTAAACTTGCACTGATAAAAAGAAAAAGTAAACTCAAAGCTAAAGCCGCAAACATTTTTTGAAGGGCAGGTAGGATATTTTTATTTGCTAGATGTCCACCTAGTGAATTACCAATGGCAACCATCACACCATAAGCAACCAGAATAATCACTACTGTACTTGCTGAAAATCTAAAAGTTCCTTCAAGGATTGGTGTAAGATAAGTATAAGCCGCGAAAGTTCCTCCATAACCAAAAGCGGTAATAAAAAGAGACATTAAAATTGATTTGTTAGTAAAAATTCTAGCAAGCCCACTTAAATTAATTTTTCCGGGAATTGGAAGCCCTTTTGGAACAAGAATACTAGTAGCAATCAGTCCAATTAAGCCAATAACAACAATGAAAACAAATGACATATGCCAGTTAGAGTGCTGAGCAATGAAAGTCCCTAAAGGAACACCAATGACAGTAGCAACGGTTAGTCCTGTAAACATGAGGGCGATTGCTGAGGCCCTTTTCTCAGGTCGAACAACATCAGCAGCAATGACTGTGGAAATTGACATGAAAATACCATGAGCAAGTGAGGCAAGAACCCGTCCTACTAAAAGTAAAAGGAAAGTTGGAGCGAAAGCTGACAGTAAATTACCAAGAATAAAGAGACCCATAATCGAAACCATCAAAGTTTTTCGATTCCAAGTTCCTGTAAGAATAGTTAATAAGGGAGCACCAACCGTTACCCCTAAAGCATAAAGAGAAACGGTTAAACCCGCTTGAGATAAACTAATATTAAAGGTGTTGACAATCATTGGCATTAAACCAACACTGATAAATTCGGTTGAGCCGATAGCAAAAGCATTAATTGCTAGAGCTAGAAGAGTGAGACTGGGAGATATTTTTTTCATTATGCTTCTTTCTTAAAAATTAAAATGTTCTGGATCTGGACCGACACGAAGTTCTTCATTGAGTGAATTGATAGCTTTCATATCTTCAGAGTCAAGTGAAAAATCAAAAATTTGACGATTAGCTATCATTCGTTCACTTTTATTAGATTTTACATTTACTAAAATATCTTGTTGAATATCCCAACGAAGAATAATTTGAGCCACAGATTTTCCATGTTTATCAGCAATTTTTTTGAGGACTTCATTGTCTAATAATTGACCTTGCATCAAAGGTGACCAAGCTTGAACCTTGATATCATGAAGTTCTAAGAAATTACGAAGTTCTTCTTGTGATAATTTTGGATGGAGTTCAATTTGATTTAAAACGGGAGTGATTTCAGCATAGCTAAGAAGTTCTTCTAAATGTGATTTTTGAAAGTTACTGACACCAATCGCTTTTATTTTGCCTGCTTTATATAAATCTTCCATTGCTTTCCAAGCTTCTTTGTAAGCATAATGTGTGCCTGGCCAGTGGATAAGATATAAATCTAGATAATCTAAATCCAATTTTTTCAAACTTTCTTCAAAGTTTTGAACTGTTTCTTCATAAGAATGATTATCTCCCCAAAGTTTTGAAGTGATGAAAAGATCGTCACGAGAAAGTCCTGTCAAGGCCAAACCTTCTTTAATTCCTTGACCAGTTCCTTCTTCATTTTCATAAATTTTAGCTGTATCAATTAAACGATATCCGTTAACAATTGCGTTTTTGACAACATCAGCGGTTTCGTCATTTGGAATTTGAAAAACTCCCAAACCAAGTTCCGGAATTTCAATCTGATTATTAAGTTTCATTTTTTGCTCCTCATATATTTTATTTTGGCAGAAAATTAGTATATAATAAATAAAACCTCTTGAACAGTACCTACTTTTTTGTGTCATACATACTAAAAAGTAATAATTGGATAAAATAAGGGATTAGAAAGGAAATTAATTTTGAAAAAAATTTATAATATTGGTGTCGAAGCGACAATGGATGTTATTGGTGGAAAATGGAAACCAATTATTTTGTGTAATTTAAGACATAATCCAAGTCGTCCAGGAGAATTGAGACGTCAAATTCCAGGAATCAGTCAAAAAATGCTGACTCAGCAATTAAGAGAATTAGAAATTGATAATATTATCGTCCGTAAGGTTTATAATCAAGTTCCACCGAAGGTTGAATATTCTCTGAGCCCTTATGGTGAAACTTTAAATGGTTTATTAGATATTCTTTGCTCGTGGGGTGAAGGTCATGTCCAAACTTTAAAAAGTATGGGTGAAGAAGTTCAAATTTTAGAATAAGAGAACTTAGAAGAGGAGCCGCAAGATGTACCAACCAGCTTTCAATAAAATTCATCACATCGCTATCATTGCCGCAGATTATGAAAAATCTCGTCAGTTCTACGTTGATATTTTAGGATTTTCAATCATTCGAGAAAATCATCGTCCAGAAAAAGGAGATATCAAGCTTGATTTAAAGATGAATGAAGAAACAGAAATTGAATTATTTATCAAATCTGATGCCCCTAAACGCTTAACTTATCCAGAAGCAAAAGGCTATCGCCACTTAGCTATTAAAACGACAAATATTGAAGAAGATAGAAATTATTTAATAAGTCAAGGAGTCAAAGTGGAGGAAATTCGTCAGGACGAAATTACTGACAGAAAAATGCTTTTTTTCTATGATCCAGATGACTTACCAATAGAACTACATGAGTAATTTTTAAAAAATGGAAATGAAGAAATCGTTTTTAGGTTAGCCAAAGCTTCTGTCAGTAAATAAAAGGGCTTACAGAAAATAAAAGCTAGAAAAAAAAGGAAAAATGTAGTAAAATTAACTTTGTAAATGAACGAACTAAATTTCGTTCAAGTAAAAATAAACGGAGAATACACAAAATGCCAAAATTAGTATTTGCACGTCACGGTGAATCTGAATGGAATCTTGCTAACCTTTTCACAGGTTGGGCTGACGTTGATCTTTCTGAAAACGGAACTAAACAAGCGATTGAAGCTGGTAAATTGATTAAAGAAGCTGGAATCGAATTTGATATTGCTTACACTTCAGTATTGAAACGTGCTATCAAAACAACTAACCTTGCTCTTGAATATTCAGACCAACTTTGGGTACCAGTTGTTAAATCATGGCGCTTGAACGAACGTCACTACGGTGGTTTGACAGGTTTGAACAAAGCTGACGCTGCTGCAAAACATGGTGATGAACAAGTTCACATCTGGCGTCGTTCATATGATGTATTGCCACCAGCAATGGATCATGATGATAAATATACAGCTCACGGAGACCGTCGTTACGCTGGTCTTGAAGATTCATTGATTCCTGATGCTGAAAACCTCAAAGTTACTTTGGAACGTGCTCTTCCATTCTGGGAAGACCAAATCGCTCCAGCTTTGAAAGAAGGAAAAAATGTCTTCGTTGGTGCTCACGGTAACTCAATCCGTGCACTCGTTAAACAAATCAAAAAACTTTCTGATGACGAAATTATGGATGTTGAAATCCCTAACTTCCCACCACTTGTTTTCGAATTTGATGACAACTTGAACGTTCAAAACGAATACTACTTGGCTCCTAAAAAAGCATAATATTTGAATGAAAATACTCTAAGTTATAATAGATACTCATCTATTTAGGACTTAGAGTATTTTTTTGTAATCAATTCAATAGTTTGTAAGTTTTTGAACAAATTAATTGATTCTTCATTTTATTCTTGAGATAATTTAATAGTAAAGCTTTAAAGAAGAAAAAGGAGAATCTTATGTCATTAGTAGGTAAAAAAATAGAAGAATTTTCAACAGATGCTTATCTTGGTGGGAAATTTATCAAAGTTTCCGATAAAGACTTTTATGGAAAATGGTCTGTGCTTTGTTTCTATCCAGCAGACTTTTCATTTGTTTGTCCGACAGAGTTAGAAGATTTAGAAGAAACTTATCCAACCTTGAAATCGCTTGGTGTAGAAGTTTACTCAGCTTCAACTGACACCCATTTTGTCCATGCTGCTTGGCATGAACATAGTGATGCTATTTCAAAAATTACTTATCCAATGCTTGCAGACCCTTCACAAAAAATTTCACGTGCTTTTGATGTTCTTGATGAAGAAGCAGGATTGGCTCAACGTGGAACATTTATTATTGACCCAGACGGTGTGATTCAAGCGCTTGAAATTACGGCTGATGGTATTGGACGTGATGCAAGTCAATTGGTCGATAAGATTAAAGCTGCTCAATATGTGCGTAATCATCCAGGGGAAGTTTGTCCCGCTAAGTGGAAAGAGGACGGAGCAAGTCTTCACGTTGGTATTGACCTTGTAGGTAAAATATAGAATAAAAAAGTGAGTCTTGGCTCACTTTATTTGTCTTTAGAAACTTAATGACAGAAAGGTTTAATATGATTTTAGATGAAACTCTTCGTGCTCAGTTGATGCCTTATATGGATTTGTTGGAAAATCCAATTATTTTAAAAGTTGATGCAGATTTAGAGAGCGAAAATGGGAAAAAAATAGTAGAATTTACAGATCAACTTGCAAGTTTGTCCGAAATGATTTCAAAAGAAACAGCAAAACTCAATCGAAAAACAGCTTTCTCTATTGAAAGAGAAGGTGTTTCTGGAGTCCTTTTTTCAGGGCTACCATTAGGTCATGAGTTGAATTCATTGGTCTTGGCGCTTGTCCAAGTAAGTGGACGCCCTCCACGGATTGAACAAGAATTAGTTGAGCGAATTCAAGCGATTCAAAATCCACTTCACTTTGAAACTTATGTGAGTTTAACTTGTCATAACTGTCCAGATGTTGTCCAAGCATTAAACACAATGAGTATTCTCAACCCCAATATTAGTCATACAATGATTGAGGGGGGAATGTTTCAAGAAGAAGTGGAAGCAAAAGGAATTATGGCGGTTCCAACTGTTTTCAAAAATGGTGAAGAATTTCATAATGGACGAGCTAGTCTTGAAGAATTACTAGAAAAAATTACTGGTCCAGAGAGTTCGGAAGCTTTTTTTGATAAAGACCCTTATGATGTTTTAGTTGTGGGTGGAGGCCCTGCTGGTGCAAGTGCAGCTATTTATGCTGCACGTAAAGGGATTCGGACAGGTTTAATCGCTGAACGCTTTGGCGGTCAACCACTAGAAACTTTAGGAATTGAAAACCTCATTGGAACGCCCTATGTTGAAGGGGTTCAACTTGGTCGTCAGCTTGAAGAACATGTGAAAAAATATCCTGTCGATTTGATGAACTTGCAAAAAGCAGTTAAGCTAAAGAAAAAAGATTTGATTGAGGTGAGTCTTGAAAATGGAGCACTTCTAAAAAGTAAGTCAGTCATTATTTCAACGGGCGCTCGTTGGCGAGATTTGGGAATTCCAGGAGAGCAAGAATTTAAAACCAAAGGAGTCGCTTACTGTCCACATTGTGATGGTCCTTTGTTTGCAGGAAAAGATGTAGCGGTTATCGGTGGCGGAAATTCAGGAATCGAAGCAGCTATTGATTTAGCTGGTTTGGTTAGACATGTTACTGTTCTTGAATTTTTACCTGAACTTAAAGCAGACAAAATTTTACAAGAAAAACTTGCGACCCTAAATAATGTTACTGTCATCACCAATGTAGAAACAAAAGAGATTTTAGGAGATGACAAGGTTAGAGGTTTGAATTATCAAGTTCGTGGCTCTAAAGAAACTGTTCATTTGGAACTTGCTGGTGTCTTTGTATTAATTGGTTTAGTTCCGAATACTCAGTGGTTGGAGGGAACAATTGACTTATCCGCACGTGGAGAAATTTTGACTGATAAAGTTGGAGCGACAAATCTTCCTGGTGTTTTTGCAGCGGGAGATTGTACGGATAGTGTTTATAAGCAAATTATTATTTCAATGGGGACTGGGGCGACCGCTTCTCTAGGTGCTTTTGATTATTTGATAAGGAACTAAAATTTTAGATGACAAAAAAGAAAACGTATTTGAGTTTTCTTTTTTTATTTGATTAAATTGATAGGAATCAAAATTGTAAGGAAAAGTTTTCATAAATGTGGTAAAATGTTTAAGTACAAATTTTGAATGTAAAAACTATTTATAAAACTCATTCTTGGAGTCGAAATGTCAGATAATAAAAGAAAAAATGATAAGCGCAAGCAATCCGATAAGTCTAAAAAATCACATAAAGAAGTAAAAATTTTAAAAGATCCAACTAAATTAATTCCAAAACGAGTGAACCTCTTATTTTTTGTTATCTTTGTTTTGTTTATGATTTTAATTGGAAAGCTCTTCAATATGCAGGTATTGAATTCACATTTCTACGCCGAAAAATCAATTAGTGCAGGCGGAGATGTTCAAATTATTGAAGGTGCGCCTCGCGGAAATATTTATGATGCAACAGGAAAAGCTTTGGCATCTACAGTTGCGGTACAGGCTGTTGAATTTACAAGAAGTCAAAATGCTACTGCTGATGAAATGTATCAGGTAGCCAATAAGTTAGCAACTATTTTATCTAATAACATTGATGTTGCTGATTTGACAACGCGTGATAAAAAAGACTATTTCTTGGCTAATTCTAAAAATCTAGAAAAAATAGCTAATAGTTTATCTGAAAAGGAAAAGAAAGATAAACATGGTAATGATTTAACTGGTTCACAAATTTATGATGTCGAATTAAGTAAAGTTAAAGATAGTGACTTGAATTTTACGGCAGAACAAACTTTTGCCGCAAAATTATTCAAAGAAATGAATAGTACCACTACTTTTAACACTACTAAAATTGCTACTGGAAGTATTACAGCAGAGCAACAAGCGACAATTGCCGAACAAGAAGGCGATTTACCAGGAATTACAATTGGAACTTCTTGGGACCGTTTATATGCTCAAAATTCTTTGACACCACTTATGGGAACTATTACTTCACAAAAATCAGGAATTCCAGCAGAGGATTTGGATGCCTATCTTAAAAAAGGTTATCAACGTAATGACCGTGTGGGAACTGGGCTTCTTGAAAAGGGATACGAAAGTGAACTTCAAGGAACTCATAGTATTAGTAAGGTTAAATTTGACAAAAATGGTGATGTTTCTGGAACAAAAACAATCCAAAAAGGAAAACGTGGGGATGATTTAAAATTAACTATTAACCTAGATTTCCAAAACGGGGTTAATAATATTGTTAAAACACAATTAGATCAACTGATTGCCCAAGGCTATGGTCAGTATAATAGAGGGGCTTATGCTGTTGTGTTAAATGTTAAAACGGGGGCAGTCTTAGCTTTATCTGGCTATCAACGGGATCCTAATACAGGAACAATTACGGAAAATACTTTAGGGACTTTCCAAAGTGTCTTCACACCGGGGTCTGTTGTCAAAATGGGAACATTGACTGCTGCTTGGAATGCTGGTGTAATTTCTGGAAATGACACTTTAACGGCGCAGTCTATTCAATTTAAAGATTCTAATCCTATCAATGACTGGTGGGGAGACGCTTCACCAATGGCTTTAACAGCTGTTGAAGCTTTGCAATATTCATCAAATACTTACATGATGCAATTGGCAATGAGAATGTTAGGTGCTCCTTATACGGCAGCTAATCAATTTTTGGATGATACCAACCGAGTAAAAGTTTATGAGCAGTTTCGTAAGGCTTTTGCTTCTTATGGTTTAGGGGCATCAACTGGTTTTGATATACCTGGAGAATCAACGGGATATCTCCCTTCAGCTAAATCTGAAGCGGCTTCTGGGGTCAATGTATTGTATGAATCATTTGGTCAGTATGATAATTATACGCCGCTTCAGTTGGCGGTTTATGCGGCAACTTTAGGAAATAACGGAACTCGTTTGTCACCACACATTGTCCAAGGAATTTATGAAGGTGGAACTGACGGACAACCTGGCACGCTTATCAAAAATATTACTCCTAAAATCATGGATAAGGTAAATATCACTCCCGATAATATGGATGTTCTTCATCAGGGGATGTATGCTGTTGTTCATGGGGCTGGTGGATTGACTACTGGTCGTTCAATGGATTCATCAAAGGTTTCTATCTCTGGTAAAACAGGGACTTCCGAAAGTACAAAAGTATTGGCAGATGGTAGTCAAGTTATTGTAACAGCTAATAATGCAGTGGCTTTTGCTCCTTCTGACAACCCAGAAATTGCTATTGCGGTTGTACTTCCAGATAATACTGAAAGTAATGCTTCAAGTGGAACAAAAGCAAACCAAAGTATTGTAACGGGAATTACTGATTTGTATTATTCAAATGAGGCTTTTCGTAAAAATTAAAAAAAGTTCTCTCTGATAGGAGAGGCTTTTTATTTATAAGTGATTGAGAATTCTATCACCTTTCCTTTTCATTTTCAGTCTTTTATAGTAAAATTAATAAATTGAATAAAATATTTACAAGTGAAGAATTGGTGAAATATGTATTATCCTGAACCTATTGCTCGCCTGATTGAGTCGTTTTCAAAATTACCAGGGATTGGTCAAAAAACAGCGACTCGATTGGCTTTTTATACGATTGGCATGGAAGATCAAGATGTCAATGAATTTGCAAAAAATCTTCTGTCAGCAAAACGGGATTTGAGTTTTTGCTCGATTTGCGGTAATTTAACAGAAAGTGATCCTTGCGCCATTTGTACCGATCCAACGCGTGATCGAACAACTATATTGGTCGTTGAAGAATCTAAAGATGTTCTTGCTATGGAAAAAATTCGGGAATATCGAGGACTTTATCATGTTTTGCATGGTACGATTAGTCCAATGAATGGGATTTCTCCTGATGAAATTAATGTTAAAACATTGATTACAAGATTAATGGATTCAGAGGTTAAAGAAGTGATTATTGCAACTAATGCCACTTCTGACGGAGAAGCAACCGCCATGTATCTGGCTCGAATGATTAAGCCTGCAGGAATTAAAGTGACTCGCTTGGCTCGTGGATTAGCTGTAGGATCTGATATAGAATACGCAGATGAAATTACTTTATCAAAAGCGGTAGAGAATCGGTTGGAAATTTGATTTTTTCTGTGGTAAAATAAAAAAGACAATTGCTGACAGAATTGTATTGTAAAAATATCGCATGCTGTCAGTAAAAAGAAGTGTCTGACAAAGCTGTCAGTAAAAAAGGAAGAAATATGTCAAAAGAAACATTAATTTTGTTGTATGGTGGTCGTTCTGCTGAGCGAGAAGTATCAGTTTTATCAGCAGAATCGGTGATGAGAGCTGTTAATTATTCTCGTTTTGTTGTAAAAACTTACTTTATCACTAAGGGTGGTGAATTCATAAAAACGCAAGAATTTACTGACAAACCTGCTGAAGAAGAAAAACTACTGACAAATGATTTGGCAGAATCTTATCCAAAGATTTCACCAGCAGCAATTTACGAAAAAGATGCCGTTGTATTCCCAGTTTTACATGGACCAATGGGTGAAGATGGCTCGATTCAAGGATTTTTAGAAATTTTACGTTTGGCATATGTTGGTCCAAATATTTTATCTGCTTCAAGCACAATGGATAAATTATTGGCAAAACACGTTTTTGAAGCGGTTGGTGTACCCCAGGTTCCTTATGTTGCAGCTTTTGCTGACGAAAATCAAGGAGAAATTGCTCAAGAAGTAGTCGAAAAATTAGAATTTCCAGTTTTTGTTAAACCTGCTAATATGGGTTCTAGTGTTGGAATTTCAAAAGTTGATGATTTAGCAGACCTTCAACCTGCGCTAAGCGAAGCCTATAAATATGATAACCGTGTTGTCATTGAACAAGGGGTGGATGCACGTGAAATTGAATGTGCTGTTTTGGGAAATAATAGTGACGTGTCTGCAACGCTTCCAGGTGAAGTTGTGAAAGATGTTGAGTTTTATGATTACAACTCAAAATATATTGATAATAAAATTCAAATGGACATTCCAGCAAAAGTTCCTGCTGATTTAGCTCAAAAAATGCAAGAATATGCTATAAAAGCGTACAAGGCAGTTAATGGGACGGGCTTGTCACGTTGCGATTTCTTTGTGACTAAGGATGGAAATGTTTATCTCAATGAAATTAATGCCATTCCAGGATTCACACAATGGTCAATGTATCCATTGCTTTGGGAAAATATGGGCTTATCTTATTCTGATTTAATTGAAAAGTTAGTTGATTTAGCTAAAGAAACTTTTGAAACACGTGAAAATCATCTTTTATAAAAAATACAAATCTGTCAGTAAATCGATTGCTGACAGATTTTTTTGTCAGTAAAAAGTGTTATAATGGAGTCACTATGAAACTCACAATTCACGAAATCGCCCAAGTCGTTGGCGCAAAAAATGATTGGTCGCAACTGGCAGATTTGTCAGTCAATAAAATTGAATTTGACAGCCGTTTGATTGAAAAAGGGGATATCTTTTTGCCACTTAAGGGGGCACGAGATGGTCATGATTTCATCGAAATCGCTTTTGATAATGGAGCAATAATCAGCTTTTCAGAAAAAGAAGTCGAACAAGCTCATCTCTTGGTTGACGATAATCTGCTTGCTTTCCAAAAATTAGCAAAATATTATCTTGAAAAGACAAAAGTTCCAGTCATTGCGGTGACAGGTTCAAATGGAAAAACAACAACCAAAGACATGATTGCTGCTGTTTTGTCTAAGAAATTTAAAACATACAAAACACAAGGAAATCACAATAATGAAATCGGCTTACCCTACACCATTTTACATATGCCGGACGATACTGAAAAATTAGTTTTGGAAATGGGAATGGATCACCCTGGTGATATTGATTTTTTATCAGAACTTGCTAAGCCTGAACTTGCTGTCATTACCTTAATTGGTGAAGCACATCTTGAACATATGGGAAGTCGCGAAAATATTGCTAAAGGGAAAATGGGGATTACGGCTGGTTTGCATGGTGAGCTTATTGCCCCTGCTGACCCAATTATTAATGCTTTTATCCCAGACAATCAAAAAATTATTCGCTTTGGTTTGCCCGGTGAAGATTTATTTATTACAAAATTAGTCGAACACAAAGAAAAATTAACTTTTGAAACTAATTTTTTAGATGAATCAATTACTATTCCAGTTCCTGGTAAATATAACGCGACGAATGCTATGTTAGCTGCTTTTGTTGGCTTACATTATGGACTTTCAGAAGCCGAAATAAAAAAAGCTTTGAAAGAAGTAGAGCTGACCAGAAATCGGACAGAGTGGAAAAAAGCAAAAAATGGTGCAGACCTTTTGAGTGATGTTTATAATGCCAATCCGACAGCAATGCGTTTGATTTTGGAAACTTTCCAAGCCATTCCTAAAAATGAGAATGGTCGAAAGATTGCAGTTCTTGCTGATATGTTAGAACTTGGACCCAGTGCAGCCCAACTCCATAAAGATATATTGAAATCTATTGATTTCAATAAAATTGATAAAGTCTATCTTTATGGTGAAATGATGAAAAACTTGGCAGAAATTTCGACTGACAAAGCGGTCAGCTATTTTACAGATTTAGATTTACTGACAGAAAGTCTGTCAGCAGATTTGAAACCAACTGACCAAGTATTATTCAAAGGTTCAAATAGCATGAAACTTTCAGAGGTTGTTGAAAAATTATAATGATAAAAAATACTGACAGAAAGTTAGTATTTTTTTATTTTCATTAAATTATCAGAAAAATACAACAATATTCTTGACAATGTATTTTTGAAAAAGTATAATAAGTCCACATTTAATTTTCAGAATAATATGAAAATTCAATAGTATCTTTACGATTTGGAGAAAGCAGATGAAACAAGGAAAAATTATTGGACTCACCAGCATTATTGCCCTGTCAGGAATTATTTTAGTGGCCTGTGGCACAAAAACAAGTGAGCAAAAAAACATCAAATTTTCAATTCCCACAGATGTGGCATCACTTGATACTACAATTTTAACTGACCAGTATTCTTATGATGTTGCTGGAAATGTGGAAGAAGGATTGACACGCGTTGACTCTAAAGGAAATGCTGCCTTAGCACTTGCAAAATCAATTGACGTTTCAAAAGACGGCTTGACCTACACGGTTACTCTTAGAGATAATTTGAAATGGTCAAACGGTGACAAGTTGACTGCTAAAGATTTTGTTTATTCATGGAAAAGAGCAGTGGACCCTAAAACTGGTTCAGAATATGCCTATTTGATGGGGGCAGTTTCTGGGGCTAATGATATTATTTCTGGTAAATCATCACTCGATAGTCTAGGAATTAAAGCCGAGTCAGATACAGAATTTACAGTCACATTGGCACAACCAACACCATATTTTAAATTTCTTTTGTCAGAACCTGTTTATTACCCCCTTGACCAAAAAGTTGTTGATAAATATGGCAAACAATATGGAACGTCCTCAGATAAAACCGTTTATAATGGACCATTCATGTTCAAATCAGATAAAGGTTGGACAGGAACCAATAAAACTTTTTCAATTTATGCCAATCCAAACTACTATGATAAGTCGGCAGTCAAATCTAAACAAATTGATTTCCAGGTCATTTCAAATGCGAATACGGGAGCACAACTTTATAAACAAGGAAAACTTGATTTTACACTCCTTTCAACAACTGATTTGATTAATGCCAATAAAAAGACGAAAGGTTATACTGTCTTTAAACAAGCACGGACAGACTATATTGAATACAATCAATCCGGTAAAAATGCCTCAAGTCCAGATGCTCAAAAAGCACTAGCTAATCAAAATATTCGTGAAGCCTTAAATTTGGCAACTAACAGAGCAGGAGTCGTCAAAACAGCCCTACCAGGTTCGACCGTTGCGACAAGCTTTACACCAGTGGGAATGAGCAAGACCTCAACAGGAGAAGATTTTGCAACTTATGCAAAACAAGATTATCGCTATGACCCGACAAAAGCAAAAGACCTCTGGGAAAAAGGATTAAAAGAGCTTGGCTTAACCAAGCTCACCCTTACCCTTGAAGCTGCTGGAGATTTAGTACCGTCAGAAGCAACAGCCAACTTTTTACAAACAGCCTATCAACAAAATCTACCAGGCTTGACTGTCAATTTAAAACTTGTTCCATTCAAACAAAGATTGAATGACGCTCAAAATGGAAATTTTGATATGGTTCTCTCAGGTTGGGGTGGAGATTACGCTGAACCTTCAACTTTCTTGCAACTCTTTACGACAGGCCAATCATATAATGACGGTAAATTTTCTAGTAAAACTTATGATGATGCCTTTAAAGCAGCAACAACAACGCCAGACGTTCTTGAACCAGCCAAAGTAGATGAACATTACAAAGCGGCAGAAGCAGCCCTCTATCAAGGGTCCTACATCAATCCAGTTGATTTTCAAGCCAATCCAGCTTTAATGAATCCTAAAATTACAGGCCTAGAATTTCATTCAACCGGTTTAGCTTACGACCTAAAATCGGCTTATGTTAAATAAAAAATACAAAAAGATAAATTTTTTGAAAATTTATCTTTTTTATTGAATATTCTTTCTGCAAAAATAAAACACGAACCAGTCAGAGCCCAATTAAATGAAAGTGTTTTAAATAAAAGTGTAGTAATAAATCTTTTTCAAAAGTTTGTGAAAACTTTCCGCTATTTAAAAATTAAATGTTAATTTTCAGAAAACATAACCATTATACTTTACAATTCAGGTTGAATTAAGTATAATACCAATATAATAAATTTTCTGACAATAATAAAAATTGCGAAGTCAGACACAATTCATGAAAGAGGGAAATTACATGAAGACTTGGGAAAAAGTTACCTTAGGTACAGTTGCACTTGGTTCGGCAGCTTTGCTTGCAGCATGCGGCAATAGCGGTTCTAGCTCATCGTCATCATCAAAAGACATTCAATGGAATTTGACATCACCTATTCAAACATTGGATTCATCACTCGCGACAGATAAATATTCAAATATCATTATTGGTAATACCAATGCTGGTTTGACACGTGTGGACAAAGATGGTAAAGCACAGCCAGAATTGGCAAAATCAGTTGATGTATCAAAAGATGGCTTGACATATACTTTCCATCTTCGTGATGGCTTGAAATGGTCAAACGGTGATGCTTTGACAGCTAAAGACTTCGTTTATTCTTGGCAACGTGCGGTTGATCCAGCGACTGCTTCAGAATACGGATACCTCCTTGGCCCAGTTAAAAACGCCAACGAGATTAATGGTGGTAAAGCTGATAAATCAACACTTGGTGTTAAAGCAACTGATGACAAAACATTTGTTGTTACCCTTGCACAACCAACACCATACTTTGAATTCTTGACAGCTAACTCTGTTTATTACCCACTCAACCAAAAAGTGGTTGAAAAATATGGGAAACAATACGGAACATCTTCAGAGAAAATGGTTTACTCTGGACCATATAAATTTGAAAAATCAAAAGGTTGGAACGGTTCAAACCAAACATTCTCAATCGTGAAGAATGACAATTATTGGGATAAGAGCGCAGTTAAAACTAAAGAAATCGACTTCCAAGTGGTTCAAGACCCTAAAACTTCATTTAACCTTTATAAACAAGGTAAGATTGTCCAAGCAAGTATTGGTGACCCAGACCTTTTCAAAGCAAATAAAAATAATAAAGATGTCGTATCTTTGGATGAAGCAACAACAGCTTACATTCAATATAATCAATCTGGGAAAAATAAAGCTCTTGCTAACAAGAACATTCGTGAAGCCTTCAACCTTGCTACTGACCGCCAACAATATGTTGATACAGTAACGCCTGCTTCGAATCCTGCGACAGGCTTAACACCAGCGGGTATGGCTAAAACAAATACTGGTGAAGACTTTGCTAAGTATGCAGCACAACCATATAAATACGATGCCACAGCAGCTAAAGCAGCTTGGGCTAAAGGATTGAGCGAAATTGGCGAAACTAAACTTACTTTGACTTTAACAACTGATGATACATCAGCTTCTAAAGACTCAGCAACTTTCCTTAAACAAGCATGGGAAAAACAACTTCCAGGTTTGACTTTGAATATCAAATCAGTACCATTTAAACAACGTTTGAATGACTCTACTACTGGTAACTTTGATATGGTTATCTCACTTTGGGGTGGTGACTATGCTGAACCGTCAACTTTCCTTGATTTATTTGTAAAAGATGGACCAAATAATAATGGTAAAATCAATAACGTTACTTATGATAAAGCCATTAAAGCAGCTGAAGTAACAGATGCGCTTGATCCTGAAAAGCACTATGCAGACTATAAAGCGGCTGAAGAAGCACTTTATACAGAATCAAATCTCAATCCGCTGTACTTCCGTACAACTCCAGTCCTCCGTAATCCTAACCTTAAGGATGTACGCTTTGGTTCAACTGGTTTAATGTATGACTTCAAAACAGCTTACCTCAAATAATAATAGAGTTTTAGAGCAAGAAAGTTAGGATTGGCAGATTGCCAACCCTATCTTTTGCTTAGATTAGGAAATTTTTTATGATTAAATATATTCTTAAACGTTTGGGGCTTTTGCTTCTGACTTTGTTCCTGATTGTGACATTGACTTTCTTTATGATGCAAGTCATGCCCGGAACACCTTTCTCAAATCCCAAACTAACGCCAGATCAACTGGAAATTTTAAAACATGCCTATGGTTTAGATAAACCGCTTTGGCAACAATACTTTATCTATGTAGGACACATGTTCACAGGTAATTTTGGAACATCATTTGTTTATACAAACCAACCTGTTATTACAATGATCGCTCAACGTTTACCAGTTTCAATGCAACTTGGAGTTCAAGCGCTTATTCTTGGGACAATTCTTGGAGCCTTTATGGGAAAAGCTTCCGCTCGTCGTAAAAATGGCATCCTTGATGGAATTTTCGGTTTTGTTTCAGTCCTTGGGATTTCAGTTCCTTCATTCGTAATTGGTACCTTAATCCTTCTTTACTTAGGATTTAATTTGAATCTTTTCCCAATTTCTGGTTGGGGAACCTTCTCACAAACAATTATGCCAACAATCGCTCTTTCTTTTGCTCCAATGGCTGTGGTAACTCGTTTTGTTCGTTCTGAAATGATTGAGTCTTTATCTTCTGACTACATCTTGTTAGCTCGTGCTAAAGGACTTTCTGAAAAAGAAGTGGTCAATAAACATGCATTGCGTAATTCATTGATTCCAATGTTGACTTTGATTGGGCCAATGGCTGCCAATCTTTTGACAGGGTCGGTCTTGATTGAAAAAATCTTTTCAATCCCCGGGATTGGTTCACAATTTGTTGATTCAATTCCAGCCAAAGACTTCCCAGTTATTATGGCAACAACAATTGTCTATGCAGTAATCTTGATGCTATTTATCTTAGTTACAGATATTCTGACTGCAATTGTTGATCCACGAGTTCGTCTCTAGAAAGGGTTTGTCGAAATGGAAAATTTAAATAAAGACTTCACCCTTGTTGGTTCAAAGGGTTCAGATTCAACAGAAAAAATTGCGAAACCTGCCTTGAGTTTTTTCCAAGATGCTTGGCGTCGTTTTAAGAAAAATAAAGTAGCTTTGGTTGCCATGTGGATTATTGCGATTACATTGGTTTTCTCAGTAATCTCAGCATTTGTTGTACCACAATCAAAGGCAAATTACTTTGATCCAAATAAATCACAAGTTTATGGAAATCTTCCGCCAAAACTATCAGGTGATTTACCATTTTGGAATGGTGAATTTAAAGCACCGGGTTCTACTGAAAGAACAGATGTCTATAAATCACAAGATGTTCCAAGCAAAGACAAATATGTCTTCGGGACTGATAAATATGGTCGTTCATTAGCTAAACGAACAATTGTTGGTTTGCGTATTTCATTGATTATTGCCCTTGCTGCCGCCTTGATTGACTTAGTAATCGGGGTGACCTATGGGATTATTTCCGGCTGGATGGGCGGAAAAGTCGATATGGTCATGCAACGGATTATTGAAATCATCCAATCTGTACCTAACTTAGTTGTAGTAACAATGCTTGCTCTACTTTTGGGACAAGGAATTTCATCAATTATTATTGCGATTGGTCTATTTGCATGGACCGGGATGGCCAGGCAGGTACGGAACATGGTTCTCTCCTATAAGGAGCGTGACTTCGTCTTGGCCTCAAAAACTTTAGGACAATCTACTTGGAAAATTGCAGTAAAACATTTGTTGCCAAACGTTTCAGGGGTTATTGTTGTCCAAATCATGTTTGATATTCCAAGTATGATTATGTATGAGGCTGTTTTATCAGCGATTAACCTTGGGGTTAAACCGCCAACGTCTTCTTTGGGGACTTTGATTAATGATGGGATTGCAAGCTTGCAATTCTATCCATTCCAATTGATTATTCCAGCAGTAGTATTGTCTGTGCTTTCACTCACATTTATCTTCTTTGGAGATGGTTTGCGTGATGCATTTGACCCTAGAGCAAGTGAGGATTAGAAATGGCAGAAGAAAAAGTATTAGAAGTTAAAAATTTGCATGTCAATTTCCACACCTATGCTGGAGATGTTAAAGCGATTCGTGATGTTTCTTTTGATTTAGAAAAAGGACAGACCCTAGCGATTGTTGGTGAGTCTGGCTCTGGTAAATCAGTAACAACAAAAACTTTGATGGGCTTGAATGCGAAAAATGCGGTAATACCACAAGGTGAATTATTATTTAAAGGGCGTAACCTTCTTGATTTAAAAGAGGAAGAGTGGCAAAAAATTCGTGGAAATGAAATTTCAATGATTTTCCAAGACCCAATGACTTCTCTTGACCCAACAATGCGTATTGGAAAACAAATTGCTGAACCTTTGTTGAAACACAACAAAGGAATGAGCAAAGCCGGTGCCATGAAACGGGCCCTCGAATTGATGCAACAAGTCGGAATTCCTGATGCCGAAGTGCATATTAATGATTATCCACACCAATGGTCAGGCGGGATGCGTCAACGTGCAGTTATCGCGATTGCCTTGGCTGCTGACCCTGAAATCTTGATTGCAGATGAACCAACAACTGCGCTTGACGTTACAATTCAAGCACAAATTATGCATATGATGGCTGAATTGCAAGAAAGAATTAATTCATCAATTGTCTTCATTACCCATGACTTGGGAGTTGTTGCTGGTTTTGCACATAAAGTGGCGGTAATGTATGCGGGTGAAATTGTTGAATACGGAACAGTTGAAGAAATTTTCTATAACCCACAACATCCATATACTTGGGGACTCTTAGATTCAATGCCAACGGTTGATTCAAGTGTGGACCGACTGGTTTCAATTCCAGGAACTCCACCTGATTTATTGAATCCACCAAAAGGGGATGCCTTTGCAGCACGTAATAAATTTGCCTTGGCAATTGATTTTGAAGAAGAACCTCCATACTTTGAAGTATCTCCAACACATTTTGCCAAAACTTGGCTTTTAGACCCACGAGCACCAAAAGTAACGCCTTCCGATAATATCTTGGCACGCTGGAAACGCTGGGAAGAATTGAAAGGGGATAAATGATGACAGAACCTAAAAAAGTAATTGAAATAAAAAACCTTGATTTGACTTTTAATAAAGGAAAGAAAGGGGCTAATAAGGCAATTAATAATGTTTCTTTAGATATTTATGAAGGAGAAACATTTGGTCTCGTTGGAGAATCTGGTTCTGGTAAAACGACGATTGGTCGAGCAATTCTTAAACTTTATGATAATTTCATTACTGGTGGAGAAATTCTCTTTGAAGGTAAAGATGTTCGTAATTTAAAAGGTTCGGAGTTGCGTGAGTATCGTTCAGAAGCACAAATGATTTTCCAAGATCCACAAGCTTCATTGAATGGACGGATGCGCGTTAAAGATATCGTTGCTGAAGGACTTGATGCTAATGGTTTAGTAAAAACAAAGGCTGAACGTGATGCTCGTGTATTGGAACTCTTACGTTTGGTTGGATTGAATGATGATCATTTGACACGTTATCCGCATGAGTTTTCTGGTGGACAGCGTCAACGGATTGGGATTGCACGTGCACTTGCCGTAAAACCTAAATTTGTCGTAGCTGATGAGCCTATCTCAGCACTTGATGTTTCAATTCAAGCTCAGGTTGTTAACTTGATGAGAGATATTCAAGCAAAAGAAAACTTGACTTACTTGTTTATCGCTCATGATTTGTCAATGGTTAAATATATTTCTGACCGAATTGGTGTCATGCACTGGGGGAAAATTTTGGAAGTTGGAACTTCTGACCAAGTTTACAATCATCCAATTCATCCTTATACTAAGAGTTTGCTAAGTTCAATTCCGTCACCAGACCCTATTTCTGAGCGGGAACGGACTCCAATTATTTATGACCCAACGGCTGAATTGGATGGACAAGAACGTGAAATGCGGGAAATTACCCCAGGACATTTTGTCTTCTCAACAGAGGCAGAGGCAGAAATTTACAAGAAAAACGCTACTGTATAAATAAAAAATTTAATGATAAAACAATTAGTTTTGCTGATTGTTTTTTCTTTTGGTTAATTACCAATCGAATGAATTTTTTAACTCTTTAGTTTGTTGGTAAGATTTGTAAAAATCAACTATAAAATCAGGGCAAATTTTGATATAATTAAAAGAACTATTTTTTTTTGAGGCTTAACCAATGTAAAATAAATTAAAAATATAAATGAATAATTAAAGAAAAAGAGAGTATAAATGACTTTACAAGAAGAAATAAAAAAACGCCGGACTTTTGCCATCATCAGTCACCCAGATGCTGGTAAGACGACGATTACAGAACAATTATTGAAATTTGGGGGAGCCATTCGGGAAGCGGGGACTGTAAAAGCTCGTAAAACTGGTAATTTTGCTAAGTCAGACTGGATGGATATTGAAAAAGAACGTGGAATTTCTGTAACAAGTTCTGTCATGCAATTTGATTATGCAGGCAAACGTGTTAATATCTTGGACACGCCTGGGCACGAAGATTTCTCAGAAGATACTTACCGAACATTGATGGCAGTTGATGCTGCGGTCATGGTTATTGACAGTGCTAAAGGGATTGAAGCACAAACGAAAAAACTTTTCCAAGTTGTAAAACGCAGAGGGATTCCGGTTTTCACTTTCATTAATAAACTTGACCGTGATGGACGTGAACCGCTTGATTTACTTTCTGAATTGGAAGAAATTCTTGGGATTGCGAGTGTACCAATGAATTGGCCAATCGGAATGGGGAAAAATTTCCAAGGACTTTATGATTTTACGCATCGTCGTGTGGAAGTTTATCAACATGAGGATGGCAAACGTTTTGTTGAATTTGATGAAAATGGGGAAGTGCCGGCTAGTCATCCTTTGACAAAAAATCCATTCTTTACTCAAGCTTTAGAAGATGCTGAATTACTTTTGGATGCAGGGAATCAATTTTCTGAGGAAGAAGTTGTTGCAGGGCAATTGACACCAGTTTTCTTTGGTTCGGCTTTAACTAGTTTTGGGGTAGAAACTTTCCTTGAAACATTTTTAGAATATGCACCAGAGCCTCATTCACACAAAACGGTGGACGAAGAAGAAATTGAACCTTTAAATCCTGATTTTTCTGGTTTCATTTTCAAAATCCAAGCAAATATGGACCCACGTCACCGTGACCGAATTGCTTTTGTTCGGATTGTATCTGGTGAATTTGAACGAGGAATGGATGTTAATCTTATTCGGACGGGTAAGAAAGTGAAACTCTCAAATGTCACACAATTTATGGCTGAATCGCGAGAAAATGTTGAGAATGCTGTAGCTGGTGATATTATTGGGGTTTATGATACTGGAACTTATCAGGTTGGGGATACATTAACCACAGGTAAATTGAAAAAATCTTTTGAGCCATTGCCAACATTTACCCCTGAGCTCTTTATGCGTGTCCAAGCGAAAAATGTGATGAAACAAAAATCTTTCCAAAAAGGAATTGACCAATTGGTACAAGAAGGAGCCATTCAGCTCTACAAATCTTATACAACTGGTGATATTATGCTTGGTGCGGTTGGGCAACTTCAATTTGAAGTCTTTAAAGACCGGATGGAGCGTGAATATAATTCTGAAACAATCATGACACCAATGGGGACAAAAACGGTTCGTTGGATTAAAGAAGAAGATTTAGATGAAAAAATGTCTAGTTCACGTAATATTTTGGCACGAGATCGTTTTGACCATCCTTTATTCTTGTTTGAAAATGAATTTGCTATGCGTTGGTTTAAAGATAAATATCCAGATGTTGAATTAATGGAACAATTTTCAGTATAAAATTACTGACAGATATTTTATATAGTAGAAAAGCTTATATTCTTTAAAAAATATCATAAAAATTTACTGACAGCTTTGTCAGTATATTTTTTATGAAAATATTTTAAAAAAAGTAAAGGGCGTAAGCATTTTCAGTCAAAAAATTATGCTATAATAGATAAGTTACGTCAGGCGAGTCACATAAATTTCGCCTGTAGCAAGGGTTTCGTACCCTGTAATAAAAAGTTTGGCGTGGGAACACGCAGTAGAAATATAGGTAAAAAATGAAATTTAGTGAACTCGGCCTGTCAGAAGGAATCGTAAATACACTTACAGAGATTGGTTATGAACAACCAACACCAATCCAAGAACAAACAATTAAACTTGCACTTGAAGGGCGTGACGTTCTAGGTCAAGCGCAAACAGGAACTGGTAAAACAGCAGCATTTGGTCTTCCAACAATTGAAAAAATTGATGCTTCTAATCCAGCTATTCAAGCACTCGTTATTGCTCCAACCCGCGAACTTGCGGTTCAAGGACAAGAAGAACTTTTCCGTTTTGGTAAATCAAAAGGGCTTAAAGTTCGTACTGTTTTTGGTGGTTCAAGTATTGAAAAACAAATTAAAGGTCTTAAAGCTGGTGCACATATTGTTGTGGGAACACCAGGACGTTTGGTTGACTTGATTAAACGTAAAGCAATTAAATTGGATCAACTTGAAACTTTGATTCTTGATGAAGCTGATGAAATGTTGAATATGGGATTCTTGGAAGACATTCATTTCATCATTGAAAAAACACCAGAAGCTCGTCAAACATTGCTTTTCTCAGCAACAATGCCAAATGACATCAAAAAAATTGGTGTGAAATTCATGAAGAATCCTGAACACATCAAAATTGCAGCCAAAGAAATGACTGCTGACCGTATTGATCAATATTTTGTAAAAACAAAAGAATTTGAAAAATTTGATGTTTTGACTCGTTTGCTTGATGTTGAACGTCCAGAACTTGCAATTGTTTTTGGTCGTACAAAACGTCGTGTTGATGAATTGATTCGTGGTCTTAAATTGCGCGGTTACCGTGCTGAAGGAATGCACGGAGATTTGGACCAAAATAAACGTTTGGCTGTTTTGCGTGATTTCAAAGCAGGACATATTGACGTTTTGGTTGCAACTGACGTTGCTGCTCGTGGACTCGACGTGTCAGGAGTTACTCACGTTTATAACTACGACATTACTCAAGACCAAGAAAGCTATGTTCACCGTATCGGTCGTACCGGCCGTGCTGGTAAATCAGGACGTTCAGTAACATTTGTTTCATACAATGAAATGGGTTATCTTCGTGCCATTGAAAATATGACTAAAAAGCCAATGAAAGGCTTGAAACCACCTACAAAAGAAGAAGCTTACCAAGCGTCACTCTCAGTAGCTATGGATGATGTCCTTCGTGATTTGTCTGATGATTCAGCTAAAGCAAAATTGGCTAAATTTGACAAACAAGCAGCGAGTCTACTTGAAAAATTTGATGCTAAAGAATTGGTTGCTTTACTTCTTCAAGGTCGCGTAAAAGACCCTGATAATCAAGAAGAAGTTAAGATTACAGCTGAACGTCCATTGCCATATAATGGTGAAGGAAAAGGCTTCAAGAAAAAAGGTAAAGGTGGCGGCGGACGCTACAAAGGTCGTGGAAATGGCGACCGTGATGGCAACCGTGGCGGTTACCGTGGAAATCGTGATGGTAAAGATGGCGAACGCGGTGGAGATCGTAAACGCAACTGGAAAGACCGTGATGATAACCGTGGCGGTTACCGTGGAAAACGTGATGACCGTCGTTTTGACGATCGTAAACAAGGAGAAAAAACTCCTCGTAAACGTACCACAGGAACTGAAAAATCAGCTGGCTTCGTAATGCGTAGCCGTGGTGACAAATAAAAATAATCAAGAAATTTCGGTAAATAGAGGAATCATCAGTTAGCTGATGGTTTTTTCTTTTGTCAGCTGTCAGTAATTTTATTGTTTGAAAGTTAAACAATAAATCTGTCAGTAGTTTTTGAATACAAGATTATTCTGTCAGTAAATTTGTACTGAACATAATTGGATTTAACAAGCTGACGGAGATGACAAATGATTTTTAAAGACTCTGTCGCTTTTCGTCAGTTTAAAGCGATTGCTTAATGAGCTTTAAATCGGCGAATAAAGAATTTGTCAGCTTTACTGATGATTCTGTCAGTAATTTTCACAATCATTTTTTAGAATTTTACTTAAAAAGGACTGATTTTATGCTATAATAGCGCTATGACAAATAATAAATTTAAATCAGGATTTGTGGCGATTTTAGGTCGTCCAAATGTTGGAAAATCAACATTTATGAACCACGTGATGGGACAAAAAATTGCCATCATGTCAGATAAACCTCAAACAACAAGAAATAAAATTCAAGGAATTTATACTACAGAAAATGAACAAATTGTTTTCATTGATACGCCAGGTATTCACAAACCACACAATGCTTTAGGCGATTTCATGGTTCAATCTGCTTATTCGACTTTACGTGAATGTGATGTCGTTTTGTTCATGGTTGCGGCTGATGAACCACGTTCAACCGGTGAAAATATGATTATTGAGCGCTTGAAAAAGGCAGAAGTTCCTGTCATTTTGGTCGTCAATAAAATTGATAAAATTCATCCTGACCGTCTTTTTGAAATTGTAGCCGATTATACTTCACAAATGGAGTTTTCTGAAGTGGTTCCAATCTCAGCTAAACAAGGGAATAATACAGAAAGATTAATTGATACGCTCTCTGAAAAATTGGACGAGGGTCCTCAATATTTCCCAGAAGATCAAATCACTGACCATCCTGAGCGTTTTCTTGTTTCAGAAATGATTCGTGAAAAAATCTTATTATTAACTCGGGAAGAAGTTCCACACTCAATCGCAGTCACTACTGACCAAATGACTCGAGATGAAGAAACTGGAAAGATTCATATCATGGCAACAATTATTGTTGAACGCAAGAGCCAAAAAGGGATTATTCTTGGTAAAGGCGGCGATATGATTCGTAAAATCGGGAAAATGGCTCGTCGAGATATTGAAATTATGCTTGGGGATAAAGTTTATCTTGAAACTTGGGTCAAAATCAAAAATGACTGGCGCGACCGAAAAATGGATTTAGCTGACTTTGGCTACAATCGTGATGATTATATGTAATGAAAATAGCGAATTATCGCTATTTTTGTTTTATTATGAAATTTCCAGACAATTGTGATATAATATTGAAAATTATAATTATTATTGGGGGAAATTATGTGCGGTTTTTTATTTATGGAAACATCTGATTTAACGATAGAAGAGTTTAAAAGTAATTTGGAATTGATTGAGCATCGAGGACCAGATGACCAACAGCATGTTCGTGATACTTTGGGAAATGATTTTGGTTTTTGCCGACTTTCAATCATGGATTTATCAGACTTGGGACGTCAACCCTTTGGTTTAAATGGCAAAAGAGTTATGTGTAATGGTGAAATCTATAACTTTTTAAGTCTCCGTAAGTTCTTGGAAACAAAAGGTTATAAATTTACTGGTGATTCTGACTGTGAGGTTCTTTTACCACTTTTTGAAACTACTGGAATCGAAACAATGGTAAAAATGCTTGATGCTGAATTTGCTTTTGTCTTGGTTGATGAAAACACTGCTGAAATTTTTGCCGCTCGTGACCCATTTGGGATTCGTCCACTTTTTTATGGTTATAATAAAGTAACAGGCAAAATTTCGTTTTCATCCGAAGCCAAAGCACTAATTTCAACATGTAATGATGTGACACCATTTCCTCCAGGTTACTACTATGCCAATGGTGAATTTCATGTTTTTAATGACATTGCTGAGGTTTCAACAATTGTTGAAGAACCTTTGGCTGAAATTTCAGGACATATTCGTCGCAAATTGGAACGTGCAGTCAAAAAACGTCTTCATGCTGATGCTCCAATGGGATATCTCTTGTCAGGTGGTTTAGATTCATCATTGGTTTGTGCGATTGCAGCTAAGGAATTAGAAAGTCCAATCAAAACCTTTGCTATTGGAATGGAAACCGATCCGATTGATTTGAAATATGCTCGTGAAGTGGCAGATTTCTTACGAACTGACCATACCGAAATTCTGATGACAAAAGAAGATGTACTTTCAGCAGTCCGTGAAGTGATTTGGCACTTAGAAACATGGGATATCACAACTATTCGGGCTTCTATTGGCATGTATTTAATCTGTAAATATATTCATGAGAATACAGAACTGAAAGTTTTGATGACTGGTGAAGTTTCTGATGAAATGTTTGGTTATAAATATACTGACTTTGCTCCATCAGCGGGTGCCTTTCAAAAAGAAGCTCAAAAACGAGTGCATGAACTTTATATGTATGACGTCCTGCGGGCTGACCGCTGTTTAGCGGCTCATTCTCTTGAAGCGCGTGTTCCTTTTGCTGATTTGGATTTTGCGGCCTATGTCATGTCTATTAATCCCAGCAGAAAATTGAATACTTATGGCAAAGGGAAATATCTCTTGCGTCATGCTTTTGAAGGGACTGAACTATTGCCAGATGAGATTTTATTCAGAGAAAAAGCTGCTTTTTCTGACGCTGTTGGTCACTCAATGGTTGACTATTTAAAAGAATTTGCTGACGAAAAATATTCTGATGAAGACTTAGCAAAGGCCAGTGAAAAGTATCCAAAACATACACCATTTACCAAAGAATCATTGATGTATCGTGAGATTTTTGAAGAATTTTATCCAGGATATGAAGATTGGATTCTTGATTTTTGGATGCCAAATCGCGATTGGGTTGGGGCAGAAGTTACTGACCCATCAGCTCGCGTCTTATCAAATTATGGTGATTCTGGAAAATAAATTTTGAAATCTTTATCATAAAAAAATGAATGAGAAATGTTAAAATAGTCACTGATGAAACTTATCTAATGATAATTGTCAGTGATTTTTTTATATTTAAATTTAATTAAGAATACAAAAGAAAGTTGTCAGTAAAAAATGAATTAAAATTTACTGACAGACTTGTTAGTAAATTTTTTGATGTGAGGGAAAAATGCCAGAGTTACCAGAAGTTGAAACAGTGAGAAGAGAGCTTGAAAAAAGAATTGTTGGACAAAAAATTGTATCTATAGAAGCCACTTATCCAAGAATGGTTTTAACTGGTTTTGAGCAATTGAAAAAAGAATTGACAGGAAAAACCATTCATGGCATTTCACGTCGCGGAAAATATTTAATTTTTGAAATTGGCGAGAAAGATTGTTTGATTTCTCATCTGCGGATGGAAGGAAAATATCGACTTGCAAGTCTCAATGTTCCAATGGAAAAACATGACCATTTAGCCCTTAAATTTACTGACGAACAATTAATTTATGCTGACGTAAGAAAATTTGGGACTTGGGAACTGATTTCTACTGACCAAGTCCTTCCATATTTTTTGAAGAAAAACATTGGTCCGGAGCCAACTTATGAAACTTTTGATGAACAGATTTTCCGAGAAAAATTGCAGAAATCGACAAAGAAAATTAAACCTTTTCTACTTGAACAAACATTAGTGGCTGGACTTGGAAATATTTACGTTGATGAAGTGCTCTGGCTAGCAAAGATTCATCCAGAAAAAGTGGCAAATCAACTGACAGAAAATTCTATTCATCTTTTACATGATTCTATCATTGAAATTTTGCAAAAAGCAATTAAATTAGGCGGCTCAAGCATCAGAACTTATAGTGCCTTAGGTTCAACAGGAAAGATGCAGGACGAATTACGAGTGTATGGAAAAACAGGGGAAAAATGTGTGCGTTGTGGCAATGAAATTCAAAAAATAAAAGTGGCTGGTCGGGGGACCCACTTTTGCCCATTCTGTCAGCAAAAATAATGACTTGATTTTTACTGACAGCTTTTAAAAATTAATTTAAAAAACTCAGTGACAAAGTTAATAAAAAAACGTATAGATAGAATATAGGGGCTTATAAAAAATCCTGAAAAATGCTATAATTAAACAATAAATAAAGAATAACGGAGATAAAATTTGGCAACAAAGAAAAAAACAAATTTTGATGATATTACCAAAAAATATGGCGCTGAACGTGACAAAGCTTTGGCAGATGCACTTGCTCTGATTGAAAAAGACTTTGGGAAAGGTTCACTTATGCGACTTGGCGAAGCAGCCAACCAGAAAGTGTCAGTAGTAAGTTCAGGCTCACTTGCACTTGATATTGCGCTTGGTGCAGGTGGATATCCTAAAGGACGTATCGTTGAAATCTACGGACCAGAATCTTCTGGTAAAACAACAGTCGCTCTTCATGCCGTTGCAGCGGTTCAAAAAGAAGGTGGAATTGCAGCCTTTATCGATGCTGAAAATGCGCTTGACCCAGAATATGCAAAAGCGCTCGGTGTCAATATCGATGAACTTTTACTTTCACAACCAGACTATGGTGAACAAGGGCTTCAAATTGCTGAAAAATTGATTACATCTGGTGCAGTTGACTTAGTTGTTATTGACTCAGTTGCAGCTTTGGTACCTAAAGCCGAAATTGACGGTGAAATTGGTGACAGTTCAGTTGGGCTTCAAGCTCGTATGATGTCACAAGCCATGCGTAAACTTGCAGGACATATTAATAAAACAAAAACAACAGCTATTTTCATCAACCAATTGCGTGAAAAAGTTGGGGTTATGTTTGGTTCGCCAGAAACAACACCTGGTGGTCGTGCATTGAAATTCTACGCTTCTGTACGTCTTGATGTACGTGGTTCAACAAAAATCGAAGAAGGTTCTGGAGATAACAAGACCCAAATCGGTAAAATCACAAAAATCAAAGTCGTTAAAAATAAAGTGGCTCCACCATTCAAGGTTGCTCTCGTTGATATCATGTTTGGTGAAGGAATTTCAAGAACCGGTGAACTTTTAAACATTGCTGTTGATGAAGGAATCATCAAAAAATCAGGCGCTTGGTTTGCTTACAATGACGAAAAAATTGGTCAAGGAGCAGAAAAAGCGAAGAACTATCTCAAAGAACATCAAGAAATCTTTGATGAAATTGACCATAAAGTTCGTGCCGCACACGGTCTTCTTGATGAAGCAGAAGTAGCAGAAACTACAGAAGATACTTCAACAAAAGCTAAGGCAACTAAAGCTAAAAAAGAAGAAAAAGTAGTCGAAACTGAAGAAATTGAACTCGAACTTGAAGATTAAAAAAACAGCTGATTATTCAGCTGTTTTTATTTTTTTAAAGAAAGTAAATAGTCCAAAAATAAGAACCCAGATCACAGAACCAATAGCCGGAACAATTGTATCTTTAAAGCAGAATAGTGAAATAAAGATTAAGACAAATCCAGCAATCGCTAATGGAATAAAGATGTGGGCTGCAGGTAAAACAAACCCTTTAGGATCAAAATCGCTTGATTTCCGATATTTAAGATAAGTAATTAAGGTCATCAGATAAACCACTAGAAAAAGATTGGTTGCGACACTGGTAATAAAGACAAAAGAATTAGAAATCGCAGGAATCATCGAGATGAATGGAGTAAATAGAATTAATAATGAGGTGAAAAGTAAAGCATTTACTGGTACACCAGCTTTTGAAAATTTAGTAAATGGTTTAAGTATTTTATCATTATTGAGTTTTGATAAAGAATAAAGATTACGAGTGATTGAAAAGAGGGCAGAGTTTAAAGCCGAAGCAGCAGAAGTTAGTACGACAAAGTTCACTAAAGCCGCTGCCCACTTAATTCCAATGAGTTGGAAAATGGTAACAAATGGTGATTTATCAGCCGGAATATCGCGCCATTGGTAGATACTCATAATTGCCAACAGTGCCCCAACATAAAAGAGGACAATCCGAATTGGAATTTGGTTGATCGCTTTTTTCAAAGTTGGTCTAGGATTATCTGTTTCTGCTGCAGTCATTCCGATGAATTCCATCGAAACAAAAGCAAACATGACCATCTGGAAGCTTTCAAAGAAATTAGAAAGCCCATTTGGGAAGAACTCGAAGCCTTTGGTGATATTAGTTACACTTACAGTATCAGTTCCTGTATGATAATGACTAAAAATGAGGATTATTGCCGTTAAAATCAAACCAATAATCGCCACAATTTTAATCATCCCAAACCAAAATTCGGTTTCTCCAAAAAATTTTGGATTTAAAGTATTCAATAAAGTTAGAAGAACTAATACAAAGACTTCTGTCATCCAAATTGGTAAATCCGGCAACCAAAAATTAATATAAGTCCCAATAGCAATTAGCTCAGCCATAGCTACAAAAACAACAACCAGTAAATAAGACCACTGAATAAAGTAACCAGGTTTTTCACCGAGATAACGTGACACAAAATTTAAAAAGGAATGTTGATTGGGATCTTGGTAAAGCATCTCCCCGATAGCTCTTAGGAGAATATACATAAGCGCACCGATTATTAAATAAACAAAAATAATTGATGGGCCGGTGAGGTGAATCGATTTTCCGGCACCGAGGAATAATCCCGTACCAATTGTTCCAGCAATGGCAATAAGTTGAATATGCCTATTTTTTAAACCACGTTGTGAGGGCTTATTTTCTTCATTTTGATTTGTATTCATAATATTATATTATACGCTTTTTCATTTAGTTTTTCAGAAGTCACTCTATCTAGGAAAAGATGACTCGCTTAGATTTTTTTATAGTGCGAGTAGAGTCCAAAGAAAGTTGTCCAGACAATTGCTCCCAAGGCCGGATAAAAGGTATCAGCATTGAAAAACAAAGAAGCAAAGACAATTGCAAAGATAGCTACGATAAAGGGAACGGTAATTTGAGGTTTTGGTGTCAAGAAACCTTTAGGATTGTAATCTTCAGATTTGCGATATTGCCAATAAGTGTAGAGGGTAATAAAGTAAACCACTAAAAATAAATTAGTCGTACAAGAGGCTGCAAAATCGAAAGCATTTTTTATCTGAGGAATAAGAGTCAGGACAGGAGCCAAAAGCGAGAGAGCAGTTGCCATATAAAGGGCATTGATAGGAATTCCCGCCTTAGAAAGTTTTGTAAAAGGAGTTAATCTTCCTTTGTCATGCTGTTGAGCAAGTGAGTACATATTTCGTGTTGCTGAAAATAATGAACTATTAAGCGCTGAAGCAGCAGAAGTCAGGACAACAAAGTTAATGAGCGCCGCTGCCCATTTGATTCCAATAAGTTGAAAAACCATAACAAATGGAGATTTATCAGCCGGAATATAGTGCCAGTTGAAAATAGCCATAATAGCCAAAAGTGCTCCAACATAGAAAAGTAAAATACGTACTGGAATTTGATTAATTGCTTTTGGTAAACTCTTTTTAGGATTAACTGTTTCTGCCGCAGTCATTCCAATAAATTCCATAGAAGTAAAGGCAAACATAACCATTTGTAAGGCACCCACAAAGTTCCAAGCACCGTGTGGGAAGAGTTGAAAGCCATCAAAAATGTTGTTTAGTGAAGCAGAGTCATGAACGGTTTTTCCGCTTAAAACAGTGCTATAGTGAAAATTACCAGCTACTAAAATAATCGCAGTGACAATCATTCCAATGATTGCTGCTACTTTAATCATCGCAAACCAAAATTCAGTTTCACCAAAAAAGCGAGAATTTAAAGTATTAAGTCCAAAAAGAAGAGCTAGCATGACAATTTCAATCAACCAAAGTGGAACTTGAGGAAGCCAAAATTGAATATAAGTTCCGATTGCTGTCAATTCAGAGATACAAACAAAAACAATAACTAACCAATAAGACCACTGAGTGAAGTAACCTGTCCTGACGCCTGAATATTTTGTGACAAAATTTAAAAATGAATGCTGACTAGGGTCGTTGTAAAGCATTTCTCCGATTGTTCTTAAGAAAAAGAACATCGCAATCCCAATAAGAATATAAGCAAAGATAACGCTTGGACCAGTCATTTGAATGGTTTTCCCAGCTCCTAGAAAAAGTCCGGTACCAATCGTTCCAGCAATAGCAATAAGTTGAATATGTCGGTTCTGTAAGCCCCGTTGAGCTTCATGTTTCTCTTGAAGATTTTCCAAAAGTTTTCCTCCCTTAAATTATCAGATAATTCCAATAATGTGTTAATTATTATACCAAATTAATAAATTTGTATCAAGAGTCATATTCTTTTTTGCTAAAAATAACAGTAAAGTGTATCATTTGATATTTATGATATAATAAAAATATGTTAATAATCGACCAAAATCTATTAGAAATAGATAATTTGTTGGAAAAGATAATGGACGAGTTTTTGAAATTTCCAGAAGTTGAAGCTTATCAGAAAGCTAAAGCTGATTTTATGGCAGATGAAAATTTACAAAGTCAGCTTAAAACTTTACAGGATAATTCTGAATATATCGCTTTTCGCCCAGAGCTAAGAGCGCTTCAGCATGAAATAAATTTGAATGAGAAGGTTTATGCCTTTCGTTTGGCAGAAAATGACCTTCAACAAATTTTGACAGCTTTGACTAAGAAAATTACAAATAGTATTTCGGAACAGATTTATGTTGATGAGAATTTACCGTTGAAAGGAGGGCAACATGGACGACATCATGGAAAGCATTGAGAAAAAAGAAATTCGCCCCCTTTTTATAAAGGAGCGAATTGCAGTTTATGTTTATTGCTATTCATATAAAGGAACAAGACAATTAAGTAAATTTGGAGATGTGGTTTATACAAGCCAAAAATCAAATTATAGTTTACTCTATGTCAATAATGAAAATCTTTCAGATTTATTGAGTAAATTAAAAGATTTGAAATTTGTTAAAAAGGTACGTGTGGGTCATATTAAAGAACTTGACCAAAACTTTTCTGAAGCTTTTGCTCAAACTAATCTTGCCGTTAAAGAGGAAATTGAGCGCTTGTAAGTAAGGGAATAAAAGTGAGCTCACGTGTCAATAATGTAATTGGTATTGTGTATTATTTGAGTGAGCAGACTTTTTTTGTTAATATAGTAAAAAAAGAGAGGAGACTTGGTAGAGTAATACTGCTTCATTAGATGAAGTCTGGAATTTGTAAAAAAGTTGTATTCTATAGATTCTGATTATCACTTCTTCTCAACCATGAAACGATACCCAAAACCAAGGAAGAAAAACTATGTTGGAGACTCATTATTACTTCACTCCCATTTTAGACCATTTAGAACCATTTGATCATAATGATTGGCATTTATATCCGATTGTCACTTTACCTGCGGCTAAGCAACTACGGGATGCAGAAGATTTGCCTAAAAATATTGTTTCGTTAAATGCTTGTTATGACCGTTTGCGAAAAGTATCACTTGATTATCTAACTGTAAATCTTTACGGACGAAAACAAGGAAGAGCTTTTCTCTTATTGTTGCAGGATGTTTTAGAAGAAACGACGATTTTAGATTATACAGTTCAAGTTCGTCAGCAGATTTTGAAAGAAATCGGCGTGTCTACTCTGAATTTTATGGAATATCGTTCTTTTGCTAAAAGACATCTCGCTTTAATGTTAAAAGATTTTAGAAAAAATGATTTTCAAGCCTCTCCAGCAAGTCTGATTATGACTAATGAGGAATGTTTGAAAATTGAAGATTGTCCTCATGCCCTCTTACAACAATACTTAGAACAAATTGAAAAAACTGCCTGATACTTGTCAGACATTTTTTTTATAAAAAAATACTGACAGGATTCTGTCAGTAAAATTTTAAAAATTATTTTCGTAAATGTCTTAAACAGTCTAAAAAACGAACAACTTTGGATTTTGAAAAACGATATTCAACTCGATTTTTATCTAAAAAGTCAAAAAAGTCTTTTTTCCCTTGTTTGCTGTCATCTACTTCAAGCTCAAGCTCATAATCAGTATGCCCTAGATAATCATTCTTGTCTAATGCAGCAAGCCCAATTGGAAGATGTTGCTCATAACGAATCGTCGTCAAACTTCCAATTAAAGTGATTTCCTCAAGATTAATATCTCTTGCAGTCAGTAACTCACAGATTTCACTTAAATCAGTCTCTCCACAGACAATACTTCGCTCGCCAAGGAGTTGTTGAGCTTCTTCAAGACTGAGATCAATATTATATTCAATATTTCCAACTTCTTGCGGAACTTTTAAAGTCATTTCTGCGGACTTATCAAAAGTTCTAATACGCAAAGCCAATTTTTTCTTGCGTAATTTAAAATCTTTTGAATCTAAGTAGTGGTTAGTTTGCCTAACAGGGGTTACGTGAGTAAAGAGTTTTTTGAGCTGGTCATACTCAGCCAGCGACAATAGCGACTTATACTCAATCTCCAAATTCGTACTCATTAATTAATTTTTAAGATAATTTTCTAAAGAAAATATCTTTCCTTTCAGTTGGGTTAAACGATATATTAATTAAAAGTATATCAAAAGGCTGACTATAAGTAAAGTTGCGCCCTAAGTTGAAGAAAGAGAAAAGCTGGCTCAAAGCAGAGAAACAAAGGGAAGTTTTAAAAATGAAGGAGACTAGACAAGGACTGAAAATATGATAGAATTAAGGCTATGGAAAAAGTAGAAGAGAAATATCATTTAAAAGATTTTTGGGATTTTGGTTTGAAACAATTTCGGTCAGCAATTTTTGCAATTACCATTATTCTGTCATTAATTGTGACTACCTTCATCAAAATTCCACATCTTGCACGTTATGACACTTTATTGATTTGTGTCATCGTCATTCAAATGATACTTTTGGTCAGCAAATATGAGCGAGCTTATGATTTAATTCCAATCATGGTCTTCCATGTTTTGGGAATGATTTTAGAAATATTTAAAGTAAAGCATGGGAGTTGGTCCTATCCAGATGCCGGCTTATTTAAAATTATGGATGTTCCCTTATACAGTGCTTTTATGTACTCGGCAATTGGCTCATATATTGTTCGGGCAATAAAAGAGTTTGATTTAGAAGCAATCAATTGGCCGCATTGGTTGATGTCCATTGGTATTTCTGTTCTTATTTATCTCAACTTTTTTAGTGGAACCTTTGGCTTTGATTTCAGAAATATCTTTTATCTCTTTATTTTAATGATTTTCTGGAAAACTAAATTTTCTTTTGTATTGCGGACAAAACGTTATCAAATGCCGGCAATTTTGAGTTTCTTTTTAATCGGTCTCTTTATTTATTTTGCAGAGAATATTGGTTCTTATTTTAGTGCTTGGACTTATTCTTATCAGTTAAAAGCTTGGCAATTTGTTGATTTAGGTAAAATCTCTTCATGGACTTTATTGATTATCGTTTCAATCATTATTGTTATTGAACTACAGAGATATTTTTCAAAAAAGATAAAAGTAAAAAATATAATTAAGAACTAAAAAGGGCAAAATGATTGCTCTTTTTTTATTGAAATTTAAAGCATTTAAGTAGCAATAATGTGAATAAAGCAAACTTATGTTAAAATATTAGATGTGATTCTAATAAATATAGAAGTCAGAAATCGTTTAAGATTTAAATACTCAAAAAAGGAGTATGTGAGAGCAATAGCTTTTGCAAAGTGAAAAAATGTTTAATTGGGAAGAATTCTTGGACCCTTATGTCCAAACAGTTGGTGAGCTAAAAATAAAATTTCGGGGCGTTCGTAAGCAATATTTGAAGAAAGGACTTTATTCTCCGATTGAATTTGTTACGGGGCGCGTGAAACGTCGAGAATCAATCAGAAATAAGGCCAAACTTCGTGGTTACACACGAGAAAACTTAGCTGAAATGGAAGATATTGCTGGTGTTCGAGTGATGGTCCAGTTTGTTGATGATGTTTGGGATGTATTGGAGCTTTTACGTAAACGCAAAGATTTTAAAATTATTGAAGAACGTGATTATATTAATAACCAAAAAGCTTCTGGTTACCGTTCTTATCATGTAATTGTTGAATATCCAATTGATACAATTGATGGTTTCCAAATTGTCAATGCTGAAATTCAAATTAGAACTTTAGCCATGAATTTTTGGGCAACGATTGAACACTCCCTTAATTACAAGTACGGGGGCTTGATTCCTGAGGATGTCAAGGCAAGATTGACTAATGCAGCGCGTGAAGCTGCTCAACTTGATTTGGAAATGGGCGAAATCCGTGAGGATATTCAAGAAGCACAGTTACTTTTTGATAGTCCTCAGCAAAAACAAGACTTTAAAAAAGAAAATGGTGAAGAAAATGAACTTTGGTAAAAAAGTCTGGCTTATTGGAAATTCGAGTGAAAAATCCAAAAAAACGCTCAATAAATTGAGCAAGATTTTGAAAGCTGAACATTTCGTTTTTGATGATATTAATCCTGAAATTGTGATTTCAGTTGGAGGAGATGGGACGCTTCTAAGAGCAATGCACATGTACGAATATCAGCTAGATCGTGTGCGATTTTTGGGTGTTCATACGGGGCATTTGGGCTTTTATACTGATTTTACTGACGAAGATTTGTTTGAAGTCGTAGAGGCTCTTTATGATGAAAATCCAGCTCAAGCGATTCACTATCCACTCATTCGTGTTCAAGTTAGTTTTACTGACGGATATCAAATTGTACGGCACGTTCTCAATGAAGCAACGATTCGACGTGCAAGTAAAACGATGGTTGGTGATGTTAGAATTTCTGATTATCTTTTTGAACGTTTTCGTGGGGACGGCTTGTCAATTTCAACTCCAACAGGTTCAACGGCTTACAATAAATCAATTGGAGGAGCCGTTGTTCATCCGCGAGTAAAAGCAATGCAAGTTGCTGAAATTGCAAGTTTGAACAATGTCGTTTATCGAACATTAGGTTCACCAATGATTGTAGCTGAGAAAGATACAATTACCGTTTGTCCTGCGCCAGAGGATGATTATAGTTTGACTTTTGATCAGTTGACTTTTGAATACAAAAATATCAAATCAATTGAGTTTTCTTTGGATGGAACAACGATTTCTTTTGCAAATTGTGCTCATACACCATTTTGGGAACGGGTCAGTAAGTCCTTTATTGGGGAGGTTGAGTAATGCAGTTTGCTTTTAGAAACGAGATTGAAGGAAGCATGGTTAAATCAATGCTAAGCCGTCACGGTATTTCTAGGAGATTGCTGACAAAAGTAAAATTTGATGGTGGAAAAATAACAGTTAATGGTCAGGAAAAAAATGCCATTTATCGTCTGGAAAAGGATGATTTGGTGACGGTCACAGTCCCAGATGAGCCAGATAATGAAAAGTTAATTCCTGATGATTTTCCACTCAATGTCCTATTTGAAGATGACCACTATTTAGTGGTTGAAAAGCCAGCAGGCAAGCCATCAATTACAGGGTCCTTGCATCCGACTGGTGCCATGTCAAATGCTGTCAAAGGATATATTAGTCAAAAAAATTATGCTAATCAAACGGTGCATATTATCACTAGACTAGACCGTGATACCAGTGGAATCATGTTTTTAGCTAAACATCGTTATGCACATGCTTTAATGAATCAACATAAATTTCGCGACACGATGGAAAAACGCTATTTTGCTATTGTAAATGGCCAAGATTTGCCAGATTCTGGTCGAATTGATTTACCAATTGGACGTCGTGATGATTCGATTATTCAAAGGCAAGTTCGCTTTGATGAAAAAGCAAAAGATGCCCTGACTTCTTACGTTGTTGCTGAGCGAAAAAATGATTTAGCCCTTCTTGATATTATTTTGCATACAGGCAGAACTCACCAAATTCGTGTTCATTTTTCTCATTTGGGTTATCCTTTAATTGGTGATGATTTATACGGTGGAAATCATGATTTGATTTCACGTCAAGCCCTTCACTGTCATCATTTACAGTTCTTAAATCCTTTTACTGACGAAATGGTTCATGTTGAATTAGACATGCCAGAAGATATGAAAAACTTATTGAAATAAAAAAGTTACTGACAGATTTTCTGTCAGTAACTTTTTATTTATTAAAATTTCCAGTTTTTAAGAATTTTAACAGATTTAATTTTTACAGGGTCAACAGGAGATGAAGCTTCGCCAGAACCACTTGATGTAACCTCGGCTTTAGCGATTTTATCAACGACATCCATTCCTGAGATAACTTGACCAAAGACAGTGTAACTTCCGTCTAAACTAGGGTATCCCCCTTTTTTATAAGCATCAATTATTTTTTGAGGATATTTAGTCTTGTCTTGAATTTGACTGGTCATATCTTGGGAATTTTGCACAATGAAAAATTGTGAACTGCTAGAGCTTGCTTGGCCGGTATTTGCTAAAGCAAGTGCGCCGCGGATATTGTACAGTTGATTAGAAATTTCAGTATCAAATGTTTTCCCACCAAAAATTGAAGCAGTACCAGTTCCTTGATTAGAAGGGTCACCAGATTGAATCATGAAATCTTTGATGACACGGAAGAATTCATTGTTTTTGTAGTAACCATTTTTGGCAAGAACAAGGAAATTTTGAACCGCATTAGGGGCCAATTTAGGGAAAAGTTTAATATTGATATTTCCAGCAGTCGTTTTAATTTCGACCTCAGCTTCATCCTCAGCAACAGTTGTAGAAAGTTGTGGCAAAGTCAAATCATTAAGGGCAGTTGTAGAATTTTTTACTGCATCATGTAATTTATAATTTGTTGGATAATCAACTTTTTGGCTTGAAGAAGTGCTTGTACTACTTGCTGTATTATCAGTTGTTTTTGGACGATTTGCAAAGAAAACAAGGAGTCCAACGACAATAACTAAGACAATCCCAAAGATTGTAAAAAGAATTGTATTATTTTTTTTATTCGTATTCATAGGAATATTTTAACATAAAAATGAGTAATTATAAATTTTTATCAAATTAATTCTTGCAATTTCCAAAAAAAAGGTATAGAATATAGAAAAATCACGAAAGGAGAATCACGAAATGAATAACTTCTCATTACGCCATCATCATTTGCATAGATAAGAGTTGTGTCATACAGTAGGTATAGATACAGCTTTAGAGTACGCTCAAGTATCTATGCCGGTGATTCTCAAGAGACCGGTTGTAAAGACAACTGGTCTTTTTATTTGTTCGTGCTCTGGTTTGTAGAAAAAAACAAGAGATTAGAAAGCAAAGATTATGGAAAATCAAAATCAGGTCAAGCGCAACCTTAAACAGCGCCACATCACCATGATTGCATTGGGTGGTACAATTGGAACAGGTTTATTTTTAACCTCAGGAGCAACAATTAGTCAAGCAGGTCCCTGGGGCGCAGTTCTTGCTTATTGTTTTATTGGTATTATGGTTTACTTCGTAATGACTTCCTTAGGTGAGATGGCGACATATTTGCCTACCTCAGGTTCATTCTCCGATTATGGCGGTCGTTATGTTGATCCTGCTTTTGGCTTTGCATTAGGGTGGAACTATTGGCTCAATGGAGCGATTACCATTGCCGTGGATTTAACGACAGCAGGATTGATTACGCAGTTTTGGTTCCCGCACCTTCCGTCTTGGATATTTTCAGGAATTGCGACGGTCTTAATTTTTATTATTAATGTTATGGCGGTTGGAGCATTCGGGGAAACAGAATATTGGTTATCAACGATTAAAGTGATTACGATTGTCCTCTTTTTAGCTATTGGTTTACTTACCATTTTTGGAGTTTTGGGACAAGGAAATGTTGATGTCGTTGCCAATTTAAGTGCTGGCAATCATGGCTTTGTTGGTGGAATTTCAGGCTTTGTTGGAGTTTTACTTATTGCCGGATTCTCTTTTCAAGGAACTGAGCTTTTAGGGATTACCGCAGGTGAATCTGAAGACCCAGGTAAGTCAATTCCTAAAGCAATGAACTCTATTTTCTGGCGTATCTTACTTTTTTACATCTTTTCAATCATTGTGATTGCTGCAATTATCAATTTTAAAGACCCTCGCTTGTTAAATCCAAATTCGACAGCTGTCATGAGTCCATTTACTATTGTCTTTAAAAATATTGGCTTTGCAGTTGCAGCTTCAGTTATGAATGCGGTCATTCTTACTTCGGTAATTTCATCAGCAAATTCAGTAATGTATGCTTCAACACGTATTCTTTATTCATTGGGACAAGAAAAAGGCGCACCAAAATTCTTTGGACGAACAGCAAAAAATGGAATTCCTTTTTATGCCCTATTAGCCACAACAATTATTTGTTTTATTGCTTTCTTAACTGGAATATTTGGAACGCAAATTTATCTTTTCTTGGTTGATTTATCATCACTAACAGGATTTCTTGCTTGGCTTGGAATTTCTATCAGTCATATCCGTTTTAGAAGAGCCTATATTGCTCAAGGGAAAAAATTGGAAGATCTTCCTTACAAAGCTAAATGGTTCCCATTTGGTCCAATTGTTGCGCTCTTGATGACTGCGGCGATTGCCATTAATCTTGACCCAGCCATGCTTTTTAGTGAGCACTGGGGTGAAGGCTTAGCTTTATACGCTGCAATTCCTATTTTCATTATTCTTTATTTTGGTTATAAATGGAAGTATAATACAAAAATTATTCCACTTGAAGAAGTAGATTTGAGTCGGGAAAAATAATATCTGAATCACAATTCGTATAGAGTTGTGGTTTTTTATTTATAATATAAAGAGAAGTAAGGACATTTTTTAAGAGTTACTTACCCAAAATTACCAAGTGAAAGAGGAAATGGGATGAAGTTTATCGCCATTGTTGGGACCAATGCTAGTTTTTCTTATAATCGAAAACTCCTTTGGTACATGAAAAAACATTTTACAAAAGAAGCACAAATTGAAATAGTAGAAATTACAGACCTGCCACTATTTTCTGAGGATATCAGAGAAATTCCTGAAGGGGTTCAGAAAATTGCAGAGGCAATAAGAGAAGCGGATGGTTTGATTTTTTCAACGCCTGAATATGATCATGCGATTACTGCTGCTTTGAAATCATTGATAGAATGGCTGTCATGGATAAAACCTCAGCCATTGAACAGTCTACCGGTTATGATTGTTGGGGTTTCTCTTGGAAATATGGGAACTGTTTTTGCCCAAGAAAACCTTCGACAAATTTTGAGTTCACCGGGTCTGGATGCTTTTGTTTTACCTTCCAATCAATTTCTTTTAGGACGAGCAGCTGAAGCATTTAATCAACAAGATGAATTGATCGATGAACGGACAATTAGCTGGTTGGAGCATTGTTTTAATAATTTTATGATTTACAGTAAAACATTAAAACCGATGAGATTTCCTTCGCCAAAAAAAGAGAATAATAAAGAAATAATTGAGAGTGAGGAAAGTAAAAACTCTACAGAAACCGATGAAGTTTGGTGGACTAAAGAAACGAATCAAGGATTGCCAGTTCTTTCCGATGCAGATACAGGAGCTTCTGAGTATGAAGAAGTGATTGAACCTGAAAATTCGGCCTATCTACAATTTTTGGAAGAGGGAGAAACTTGGGAGTTTGATGATATTGGAGAATTAAGAGGAAAATCGGAAGAAGAAGACTGATGAAAATTTTAGAAAAAAAGTCAACCTTGAAAATTTCCAAAACTTATCGAGCTTTAGGGACAGTCATTAGCTTAACAATTTATGGTCATCAAGACGAGGAGCTATTAGATAAAACTTATCAATTAATCAAGTATTATGAGCAGCTTTTTACGGTAAATCGTGACCAATCAGAATTGATGGCTGTCAATCATAAAGCAGGAATAGAGCCTGTTCAAGTATCAGGAGCAGTTTATGGCTTAACAAAAATAGCGCTTGAAAAAAGCAAGGAAGCATTTGGTTTTAATGCAGCAATTGGTCCTCTCGTTAAACTTTGGCATATTGGCTTTTCAGATGCTAAATTGCCAACTCAAGCAGAAATAGATGAAAAGTTAAAAATAATTAATCCAGATAGGATTATTCTAAGGGATGATGAATTTTCAATTTTTTTGCCAGAAAAAGGGATGGAAATTGACTTAGGAGCGATAGCAAAAGGTTATATTGCCGACCGGATTAAAGATTTTTGGGATGCTTACGGTATCTCCTCCGGCATCATTAATCTAGGAGGAAATCTTCTATTGGTGGGAGAAGCTCCGCATCAGACAGATAAAAAATGGCGCATAGGCATTAGAAATCCTTTAACTAATGATAAAAAACCTGTGCTACAGCTTTTGTCTGGTGAAGGTTCTGTTGTGACTTCGGGAATTTCTGAGCGTTACTTGAAAGTGAATGATAAGATTTACCACCATATTATTGACTCCAAAACAGGTTATCCACACCTTAATCAGCTGGCCAGTGTTACTGTTTTATCCCAAAAATCAATTGATGGTGAAATTGAAACGACCCGATTATTTTTTGCTGACGGTCCAATTGAAAATTGGCTGACAGAAAATCCGGAAGTTTATGGCGCTATTTTTATTAGTAAAGATAAGAAAATAAAAGCCGTTGGAATTCCCCAAAGTCAGATTTATGTTGCTGATCAAAGTTTTGAATTTGAATAAGTTAAAATTTAAGTGTAGATAATTTCTGTCAGTACTTTTGCCAATAAAAATTTACTGACAGAAATAAAAAAAACCGCCAAAAGCGGTTTTTATTTTTTATTTCATAGTTGGGAAAAGCAAAACGTCACGGATTGAAGTTGTGCCAGTAAAGAGCATTACTAAGCGGTCAATCCCGATACCGAGTCCACCTGTTGGTGGCATACCGTGTTCGAGTGCTTCAACATAATCGTAATCGACACCAGTTGCTTCATCATCCCCAAGTTCTTTAGCTTTAGCTTGAGCTTCAAAACGTTCCAATTGGTCAATTGGGTCATTCAATTCGCTGAAAGCATTGGCGTATTCTTTACCGTTGATGAAAAGTTCAAAACGGTCAGTAAAACGTAGGTCTTTTTCATTCATTTTAGCAAGTGGTGAAATTTCTTTTGGGTGACCAAAAACGAAAGTAGGTTGAATCAAAGTTTCTTCAACATATTTTTCAAAGAATTCGTTAATAATATGACCAACAGAAGTGAAATGTTTTTCAACATGAATATCATGTTCTTTTGCAAGAGCTGTTGCTTCTTCAAAAGTCATCTCAGGCCAGAAATCAACTCCAGCAACTTCCTTGATGGCATCAACCATGTGAACACGTTTGAATTTTCCGCCAACATTAATTTCTTTACCATCGTATTCAAGAACATCTTGACCAACCACTGTTTTAGCAACATGTTGGAAGATTCCTTCTGTCAAATCCATGATATCTTCAAAATCAGCATAAGCTTCATAAGATTCCATTGTTGTGAATTCTGGATTATGAGTCATATCCATTCCTTCGTTACGGAAGACACGGCCAAGTTCATAAACTTTTTCCATTCCACCAACAATCAAACGTTTCAAGTGTAATTCAGTTGCAATACGAAGCGCCATATCAATATCAAGACTGTTATGATGTGTGTAGAATGGACGAGCAGCAGCACCACCGGCTTCATTGTTAAGTACTGGAGTTTCAACTTCAAGATATCCACGACCATCCATATAACGACGGATTTCACTGATAATTTTAGAACGAGTGACAAAACGATTGAAGCTTTCTTTATTTGAAATCAAATCCAAATAACGTTTACGATAACGTGTTTCAGTGTCAGTCAAACCATGGAATTTTTCAGGCAAAGGACGAAGCGCTTTTGAGAGGAAAGTCAATTTTTTTGCTTTAATTGACAATTCACCCATGTCAGTTTTCATGATTTCGCCTTCAACACCAAGGAAATCTCCGAGGTCAGCTTTTTTGAAAATTTCATAATTTTCTTCGCCGACTTCATCTTTACGAACATAAAGTTGAATTTGGCCTTCGCGGTCTTGAAGATGGGCGAAACCGACTTTACCTTTACCACGTTTAGTCATCAAACGACCAGCGACAATTCCTGAAAGTGCAAGTTCATGCAATTCTTCTTTCGTCTTTTCGTCATAAGCTTCGTGTAGTTCTTGTGAGTTGTGCGTACGTGTAAATTTATGTCCAAATGGGTCAATTCCCGCTTCGCGCAGGTTTTCCATTTTTTCACGGCGGACTTTCATTTGGTCATTAAGTTCTTCGATTTCAGCCAAAATAGTACTCCTTGTAATTTTTTATTCTCTCTATTTTAACATATTTTCAAAAAATTAACAGAAATTTTTTTGTCAGTAAACGCTTTAAGCATAGGCTTGAGAAGATTTTTTTACTGTCAGTAAAAAATGCTGATAAAATGACTGACAGAAATTTAGAAAATGATGAATGACCTTAAAGAATTTCTGTCAGTAAATTTTTTAAAACTCACTTAAATTTTTGATTTTTTTAATCACAGTTTTGAGCAATTTGTCTTGTTCAGACAAAAAAGAAAGACCATAAAAAATGCGTTGATAACGTTCGCCAAGACCTTGAAAAGCAATATTTTCATTAATAAATCGTTTTGAAATCAATGACAGGCCAATGCCAGCCTTAAGTTGACTGACAATCATATCATTGTTATTGACGCTGACCAAATTCTTTGGATTAAGATTATTTTCTTTAAGATAATTATGTGTATAATGAGCCACACCAGACCCTGCTTCGCGAATAAAAAAGATGTCACTTTCTGGATTGCCAGCAAGAACGAGTTCATCTTTAAAAAGTGGGAAAGTTTCGATGGTTTCATCCATCATCGGTTTTTCAATAATTCCAAAATGAATTTCATGATTACGAATTAAATCAAAAACCTCTTGAGAATCAAGCATCATTAATTCAATGTTAAGTTGTTCAAGTTCAGGAATTAAATTTTTAAAAATCAAAGGTAAAACAGTAGTTGCTGAACTATGGGAAGCAGCAATTTTAAAAGGTTTACGACTAGGTGTCTGATTTTTTAGGGAAAATTGTAATTCATTCCAATCATTGAGCGTTTTTAAAGCCTTAGGATAAAGAAGGTGGGCACTTTCTGTGGGAATTACTTCTTGGTGTTGCCCTCTTGAAAAAAGGTGAACTTTTAGTTCTTCCTCCAATTTTTTAATTCTAACAGTTGCGGTTGGCTGTGAAATAAAACATTGATTAGCAGCTCTGGTAAAGCTTTTGGTTTCAAACACAGCAATAAAAGTTTCGAGTAAAGCGAACATAAATCTTCCTTTAATTAATAAAAGTAATTTTAAAAATGATAATAATTTATTTTACAAAATAAAGGAGATTGTGTAAACTAATTGATGCTAGACAATTAAAAAAGGAAAAAGTAGAAAAATGTTAAAATTAAAAAATTATATTAAAAATGATAGACAGGGCATAATGAGTATTTTGCCAGGATTTCTGCTCTCATTTGCCATTGCTATAGTAAGTTATTTACTCAATCGTTTCATCTTCCATAGTTTAGGTTCAGCAACCATTGCAATATTATTAGGAATTATTTTAGGTAATTTGTACTTCAAACAAGTCACTTTGTTTGCAGGAACAGCTTGGTCAGAAAAAAAACTTCTGGAATTTTCAGTGATGTTTTTAGGGGCCACAGTCACTTTCCAAACCATTGGTAAGTTAGGATTCTCCGGAGTAGGATTTATACTAATACAAATGATTTCAACAATTATTTTTGTTTTGTTTATGGGTAAAAAACTAGGATTTTCTGCTAATGTTTCTGCCCTAATGGCTTCTGGGAATGCAGTTTGTGGTTCATCAGCAATTGCCGCAGTTGAACCAGTTATTGGAGCTGAAACCAGTGAGAAAAGAACATCGATTGCGATGGTCAATCTTATGGGAACTATTTTAATGCTAAGTCTTCCATTTTTAGGAACTTGGATATTCGGTAATAATGATTTATTAAGGGGGGCACTGATTGGTGGAACAGAACAATCTGTTGGTCAAGTCGTTGCTTCAGCAACAATGGTAAATCCAAACACAACAACCTTAGCCACTCTATTTAAAATTATGCGAATTATCATGCTCGTTTTTGTTGTTTTATATTTTGGTTTCAGAAGTAAAAAACAAAAAAGAAATGAACAAGGACCTACTCAAATAAAAATTAAAAGAAATTCTTTTTTACCCTGGTATGTTCTTGGTTTCTTAGTGCTTTGTACTTTAGATACATTGATTCATTTTGTGCCGGAAGTTTCAGCTACCGCAAAATTTCTATCCGGTTGGTGTGAAACCATTGCCTTAGCTGCTATTGGTTTACGACTAAATTTGGTTGAATTTATAAAAGCAGGAAAAAAATTACTGATTTATGGTTTATCTACTTTAGTCTTTCAAGTAGTTCTTGCACTTATTTTAATAAGCCTTTTAATCAAATAATTAGAATTAAAACGATAATAAAGTCACTAAACCAGAGATTTAGTGACTTTTTTGTGCTAATTATTATCAGTTAAATTTTTGAACCTAGTAAAAAATTATTAATCAATCGGACTCATTAATGTTAAACCAGATTAATCCCCAAAGTGAAGCAATGACTAAAAAGAGTAGAGCAAGCATTTTATTTTCCTTTATGTTTGTAAGGTTTGGATAGATTACTTAATAGATTCTATTACCTCTTTAAGTTGACTGACAGATTTTTCAAATTGTTTCTTTTCATAAGCATCAATATTTAGTTCAATGATTTCTCTAACACCATTTTGATTTACAATAGATGGAACACCGGTAAAGACACCTTCTTGACCATATTCACTACGTAAATAGGCAGAAACTGGTAGAATTGCTTGTTCATTATTTAAGATGGCTTTGACAATTCTAGCTGTACTCATTCCAATGCCGTAATAAGTAGCCTGTTTTTTATCAATAATCTCATAGGCAGCATTTTTTACCTTATTTGACAAATTAGACAAATCTTCAACCCCTATTTTTTTATTTTTAACAATAAATTCAAGAATAGGTTTTCCACCTACCGTCGTGTGTGACCAAACTGCAACTTCAGAATCGCCATGTTCGCCAATAATATATCCATGAACGCTCCGTGGATCAATTTCTAGCTTTGTGGCCAATTCTTTTCTAAAACGAGTAGTATCCAAAGTTGTACCAGTTCCGACAATTCGAGATTGATCAAGACCAGAAGTTTCCCAAGCGACATAGGTAAGAATATCCACAGGATTTGAAGCAATTACAAAAATACCATCAAAACCTGAGTCCATAACCTGAGTCACGATTGAGCGCATAATTTTAGCATTTGTATTAACCAAATCTAAACGTGATTGACCTGGTTTTTGATTTACCCCAGCCGTAACGACCACAATATCAGCGTTTTTACAATCCTTATAATCTCCAGCTCTCACAATAACATTTTCTTGCCCCCAAGAAACGCCATCTAATAAATCTAAGGCTTCACCCTCAGCTTTATCCTGATTAACATCTATCAAAACCAACTCATTAACAAGTCCTTGATTAATCATTGAATAAGCAATACTTGTTCCAACAAAACCTGTTCCTATAACAACTACTTTTCTGCTTGTAATTTTCATTTTTAGCTCCTTTTCAATTTATATATATTTTTTTATAAAGCCTATCTGTTAAAAAGCCAAAGATAACTAATCATAGTACATAAAATTAAAATGATAGAAATTACAAAACTAATGATGATAAAAGCCAATTTTATCTCCTCCTTCAACCCCTTTTTCTGATGTCTTTTATAAAATCTATAATTATTTTATCTCTATTTTTAAAATGTGTAAAATGAATTTATTTTATCATTATTATTAATAAAAATAATAAAAAAACAAAAGCAGTTTGCTCATGTTTTTCTATTTTTATTAATTCTAATGAATTTCGGTTTCTTTTTTTATTTTACTAATTAATTTTTGAATCATAGGGTCTTTTTCTTCATCAAAAGAAACTCCTAGAAACTCTCTATGATAATTACTCCCAAGTTCTTGATAAGGGATATCATCAGTTAAAAATGATTTAGAAATTAAAGAAGAACCTAAGCCTGCTTTGATATGGGAAATAATCATCTCATTGCTATTCATACGAACAATGTTTCTTTGAGCAGAAGGAGCGGATTTGAGATATCTTTTGATATAATATCCAATTCCTGAACCAGATTCTCTGGTAAAGAATGTTTCTGAATCCGTATTTCCAGCAAGTACTAATTCATCTAAAAATAAAGGAAATGTTTCGGTTTGATCGCTAATGAGTAATCGCTCAATGATTCCAAAATGTAAATCATGATTTGCAACTAATTCAAATACTTTTTCTGAGTCATACATATTAATTTCTACATCTAAATGTTCCAACTCGCCTTCAAATACTTTAAAGATTCTTGGCATAATACTTAGAGCAGCACTGTGTGAAACCCCAATTTTGAAAGGATGTTTTGCAAGAGATTTTTTTTGAACTTCAGCTTGGTCTTCCTCCCATTTTTTTAGATAGGCAATAGCTTTGGGATAGAATAATATGGCGGCTTCAGTCGGAATGATTTCTTGGTGTTTTCCTCTTAAAAATAATGTTGATTTTAATTCTTCTTCGAGTTTCTTAATTCTCACGGTTACAGTGGGTTGGGAAATAAATAAATATTTTCCAGCTAAGGTAAAACTTTTAGTTTCATAAACGACGATAAAGGTCTCAAATAATGAAAACATGTGATTTTCTCCTTAAAATACAAAATAACAAATTATTTTTTTTAATTTATATGATTATAATAATTTATTTTACAAATTAAATCAACTATTATATATTATTAATAGAATCAATTATTAAAGACGAATTAATAAAAAAT